>Scrappy_p2__coassemble_498_pt1 | contig 94041 bp, 82 predicted proteins | sample Scrappy_p2__metabat2_high_PE_016 | metagenome-assembled genome bin Scrappy_p2 | reverse complement strand
AACACAAACAAGATTGTCTCCACTTCAAACAGATTCCCCGTCAAATATTATAATTTTCATTTAAAAAATGTTGGACATCTTTTTTACTCGAAAACCATATAACTTTATCATTATATTTTTTCAAAATGTTTTCTATTGCTCTAAGATTTTCATTTTGAAAAGTGTCAGTCCATTTCAAAAGATTATAAACCGATTTTAGACTTTCTTTTTTACCTTTTTCCATTCCTAATTTTCTTTTAATGAATCTTATAATAATTCTGCATTTATACAAATGTTTCGGCATATTCAAGACATAGATTTTATTAGCCTCATCAAAACTTTGTTGCACCCATTTATAATATACACCTTCAATTATCCAATCACTATTAGTCAATATTTTTTGTAATGATATATTTCTATCTTCAATTGATCTTTTTACCCCATATCCTTCTGTGTGATTGTCCCAATATACATCATCTAAATCAAAGTGTGGAATATTATATATCTTAGAAAGTACATTAGCTAAATAAGTCTTACCCGAACCACTACAACCAATAATATGTATTTTCAAATCTCTCCACCTCCAAGTTCCTATTATTTTCATGAATATATTCTAATATATGATATGCATTCTTCTAGCAGCTTCTTTTTATAAGCAATCTCACTTCTCTTTGCAAATATAGTCTCATCAATATCTGTTGTATGCTCTTTCCTAATCTGCTATAATTATTCTATGGTGCTACCATTTACGATAGGCGGTTAGTCCTTCTTCAGAGGGACTGTGACCCTCTGTTTACATAGAAATCCCCAGACCATCTGACGGAAATCTTGCTAAAGGAGAGGATGCCGATGTTGACTCTCGAAAGTCTAATTGCTGTTCTCAGTTTATGCTTAACGGCTTTTGGACTCGGTTACTCAATAGGATGCAATCACGCAAAAAAATAACCGCCCCAGCCTCGCAAACTGAACGGTTATTTTCATAACTAAGCATAATGTGGGCTAACCGTCTATCGGTAGCACCTTTTCTATAATCATACTACCACTAATCATATGACATGTCAAAGATTATTGCTATTTTATGACGACATTCCATTTATTTTCAGAAATAACATATTGAAATTCCGTCAAGCTATCATCTAATATGACTTGAATCAATTCTTCCACATCATCTACCGTATTTTTCTCCGACAATTCACTTTTCGCAACCCACTGCATTTCCCCCTCTTCTGAAGAACAAATCTCCCCTCTAAATTGATCCGTGCGGAACAAAAACACAATATAACGTCCACTTTCTGTAGGAAACTGTTTGATTCCACACAGTTTTGGTTCATAGATTGTCAAACCAGTTTCTTCTTTCATTTCACGAATGACAGCGTCAATGATAGATTCTCCTTTTTCAATATGTCCACCAGGTAGAGTAACCCCCTTCCAATCCTGCTTTATTCTGTCCTGCAGTAAAAAACTATCACCTTTGGATTTTAGAGCTGATAGAGAAGTATAAGCCTACAAAAACAAAATACTATAATATTACCTCTATTTTGCAGCAAATGTTGGAATATGCAGTGGAAAGAAAAATCATTAATATTAGTCCTATGCATAATTTAAAAATTAATACAAAAAAATTATTGGTGAAAGAAAAGAAAAAAAGAAGCGAAACGCAAATTTTTTATCAAGAAGAAATACGAAAGATTAATGAATGGGCAATGGATGATTTTCACAATAGTGTGAAAGTATATCACCTCTCTCCATTATCAATTCTTTTTCAATTTCAAACCGCTCTGCGCCTTGGAGAGCTATGTGCTATCAGATATAGCGACATTGAAACTATTTAAGGGAAAAAGATGCTGGAGATAGATATATTCCTCTTACCGAAGATGCCCTTCACATCATTTCTCTAGCTAAGCAACGACAAATTGAACTTGGAGTTGATTCAACAGGTTTCATTTTTTCTATTAATGGAAAACCACTTACAGAACGCTCAGTGGCTGATTTGTACAGAAAATACAGCAAATGGCTTGGTGGCGCGATGCGTTCTTCTCATTACGCTCGCAAAACTGTCCTCTCCATGCTTTTAAACCATGGAATGAGTATCAATGCTGTTCGAGAATTTGCCGGACATGAAGATGAACGAACAACACTTCACAATTATGGCTACACCAGTACACCAAGTCAACAGATTGTAAAAAATGTGAATGATACGTTACGCTTTTCTAACTGTAACCCTATGTAACCCGAACAAACACTCGATTCCAGCTAGATTTTTACCATTAAGATTAGACAGTAACTTCATTAATTAGGGTATCCAAAGTTCGAAAAACGGCGTAAATACGCCATTTTCCGCAACAAAAAAAGAAGCACCGCCCCCACAGCTCACGGCTGCAAAAACAGTGCTTCCTATAGTGCGCGATCAGGGGTTCGAACCCTGGACACCCTGATTAAGAGTCAGGTGCTCTACCAACTGAGCTAATCGCGCATTTGCATTATTTAATTATTCCTTAACGCAAGTGATATTATATAACAGTTTTCTAAATAATGCAATAGAATTTTCAAATTTTTTTCATAAATCTACATTTATTTTTTATATTTCATTTGTATCCAGTCTATAAGACATGTTTATGCAATGTAAATCCTCTTCCTTTTACTTCATTTACCTGACTAATGACCATAAAGGCTTTATCATCGATTTCCATCACAAGTTCATTTAATTTTGGAAGTTCACGGTTTGATACGACGGTCATAACCGAGAATCCATCGTCATGCAAATATCCGGATTCTGTCTTATAGAGTGTTGTTCCTCTGTCTAATTTCTTATGAATCATTTCATTAATTTCACGATATTGTTTACTCATGATCTTTACTTGCATCTGCGTTTTTCCCATCAGAAGAACCTTATCCACAAGTACTGTATAGATCATCACCAGAAGAATTCCATACAGACTTTTCTCCTTATCTCTGAATAACATCTGTCCGATCAAAATCGCAAAATCAAATACATACAGTCCCACCGATACCGGAAGTCCCATTTTCTTATTAAAGATAAGAGGCGGAATATCCATACCACCTGTAGAGGCCCCAGCTTTGATTACCATTCCGATTCCCACACCAATCGACACTCCTGCAAAAATTGTGCAAAGCATCGGGTCATCTGTTAAATCTTGTAACCCTTGTATTTTTTGTACAACACCTAAAATAACAGGAAAATAAAATGTACTAATTAAAGATGTAAGTGCAAATGATTTTCCGAGTACAAGTATCGCAAGTACAAACATAATCACATTAAATACTGCTGCAAATATCTCAATCGGCAATCCAAAATAGTGATTTGCAATCAAACCCAATCCTGTTGTTCCGCCCGTAATCAATCCTGTCGGAAGCACAAATGCTGCAAGTCCTGCTGCATAAATTGTATTTCCCAGGAGTACAAAAAATATCTTTTTAATGTCAAAGATATCTTTTAGTTCTTTTTCCGTTTCCGCTTTCATAGTTCCTCCTTTTATCGCTTTAATTTAATGAATTTCTCTTAAAACGCAAGAAAAACAGGTTAAAAACCTGTTTTTCTCTCTTTGACCTATCTAGTATATCATTATCTCGCAAAGAATTCAACATTCGACATCATGATTTCTTCTGTGCATTCAGAATACAGTATACTTCATCAAATGACCGTTTCACATTTGCCAAATGACGATTTAATTTCGGTCTGTCATAAAGCATACATCGAACCTTATCTTCGAATCGCCGTCTCCACCCCAAAGTAATTCTCCACTCTTCTTTTTATAAAGATATGCAGCCGGCTTTTCCTACTTTCTTACCGCAATCAACTTATGGATCGGATTCCCCATGGAAGAAAACTTTGCTTCATACTCTGTCATAATATTCCCTTCATTCATTTCCATATTATTATGCAAGTCAAATGTATGTGCTTTTAATTCCCATCCGGCTTCTTCTACCTGTTCCAATGAAAATTCAAAAAGCGGTCTATTGTCCGTTTTGAATTCAACCGCACCCTGTTCTACAAGCACTTTTTCGTAAATACTTAAGAATCTTGTAGATGTCAATCTACGTCTCGCATGTCGGGCTTTTGGCCAAGGATCCGAGAAGTTGAGATAGATTTTTTCTACTTCTTCCGGCGCGAATACTTCCGGAAGCTCTGCCGCATCCATACAGATAAAACGGATATTCGTAAGCTCCCGGTACTCTTCTGTCTCAAATTTTTCCAAAGCTCTTAAAAGCACGCTGGAATAGCGTTCGATACCAATGTAGTTAATCTCCGGATTTCTTTTTGCCAATTCCAGAATAAATTGTCCTTTCCCCATTCCGATTTCTATATGAATCGGATTTTCATTTTCAAAAACATTTTTCCAACTTCCTCTATGATTCTTTTCATCTTTTACCGCTACCGGATTCGCATCAATTTCTTCTTTTGCTCGTGGTATATTTCGTAATCTCATCTTTTTTCCTCCATTCTGAAAGATTGCTTTTCTAAGAACCTCTAATTCATATTTTGTTTAAATTTATCATTTTTTTTGTTATTTTTTATGATTTTTTCTGCAATCTTTTCCATAGTATTTTAACAGAATCGGAGTATGATTAGTAGAGTAGATTTTTAAAAATTTTTAAAGGAGGATTGCTCATGGATTCGATTGTAAAAAGACTATCAGAGATTGAGACTTCCGCAGCTTCTATCGTAGAACATGCAGAATCCCAAAAAGAGGTTTTAGACCGGGAAATGACGGAGAAAAAAACAGCGTTTGATGAAGCGTTGGAGTCCGATACCAAAGACAAATTACAAAGTATCCGCACCCAGCTGGAAAGCCGGATGGAAGAAGAACTTGCCGAGTTACGTCAAGCGAGTGAAGATACAATTCGTGCATATCACGAAGAATATGATACTAAACACGAAAAATATGCAAAAGCAATACTTGCGCATATTACAGAGGTAGCATAATGGGAAACTTATTAAAATACAGCGGAATCGTCACCAAAATCCGCGCAATGCAGTCCCATCTGCTTACTGAAAAAAACTTTGAAGAGATTGCCAATCTGGGTAACGTAACCGAAGCTGTTTCCTATTTAAAAAACACTCCCGGCTACGAAGAAGTTCTTCGAAACGCAGATGTTAACACACTCCATCGTGGCGATGTAGAGAAGCTTTTGACTCAATCACTTTACAACGACTATTCCGGATTATATTCTTTTTCAAACCTCGAAGTTCGCAGGTTCTTGAAACTGTATCTGAAACGTTATGAAGTAGATTTGATCAATTACTGTTCTCGCATCATATTTAATCATTATCAAGAACCGTTTGACCTTAATTACAAAAAACCGTTTTTTAATCAGTACTCTCAGATTTCCATCGATCGCCTCATGACGGCACGTACCATGGAAGAACTTGTAGAAGCCTTACGTGATACCGAATATTACAGACCACTGAAAAAACTAACAGAAAACGGTACGCCGGACTTGTTCGACTACGATCTTGCATTGGATCTTTATTATTTTACTTCTATATGGAAAGAACGTAAAAAAATATTAAAGAAAAAAGATCTAGAAATGTTCACCAAGAGTTCCGGTTCCAAAATTGATCTTCTGAATTTGCAGTGGATATACCGGGCAAAAAAATATTACTCTCTTTCTGCTGCAGATATTTACTCCATGTTGATTCCTATTCAATACCACCTGAAAAGCGACGAACTAAAAACGCTCGTTGAAGCAGGCGGTGTAGATGAGTTCATGGCAGCCGCACAGAAAACATACTATGCCAAGAGATATTCTTTTGACAATTCTCATACAATCGAACAATTGTATAAGAACTGTTTGAATCATCTTTATACGGTCGAGAGACGCAAATTCCCATATTCCCTCTCCGCCGTCAACACATACCTTTTCTTAAAAGAAGAGGAAATTCATAAATTAACTACAACACTTGAATGTATCCGCTATGGCCTGACAGCAAAGGAAACACTCGAGTACGCAGGAGGTGTGCAGAAACCATGATTGTAAAAATGAAATTTCTCACAATCACAGCTCATAAGAGAGATATCGATCGTATCTGCGACCAATATCTTTCTAAATATGAGATTCAACTTGAAAACGCCCTCTCCGAACTGAAAACAGTGGATAACCTGCTGCCTTTCATCGAAGTTAATCCATTCAAAGATTCTCTTGATAAGGCCAATCAGTTTGCGAACTATATTGAGGACGATGTAATTCCTGAAGACAAACTGTTTTCTCAAGAAGAAATGTTTTCTCTGATCCGAGACATGAATCAGACTTACATGAACTTCCGAGATCATGAAGAGGAATTAAGAAAAAGGCAGGAACATTGCCGTGAAGTACTCCGACTTGTGGAGCCGTTTCGATCCATCGATTTCAGTATCCATGATGTGACACAGTATCGATTTATCAAATTCCGTTTCGGACGTGTGCCTGTCGATTATTATCATAAACTGGAAAAATATGTGTATGAAGACTTAGATGTAGTATTTATAGAAGGATCCAGAGATGCATCTCATGTATATGGTGTTTATTTTTCTGCAGAAGGAAACATTGAGCAAACCGATGCGATCTTAAAATCTCTTCATTTTGAACGCCTTCGTCTTCCTGATGAATACGAAGGTACTACTCGTGAAGTCTGCAGACAACTAACAGATGAAATTAACAGATTGAATCAGGAAATCCTTTCTACGGACATGCAGATCCGAGAGGCTTTTAAAGAAAATGGTTCGAAACTTCTTGCAGTCCGTGATCGACTGCAAAAGCTTAGCAGTAACTTTGATGTTCGTAAGCTTGCTGCTCTTGTAGAAAACAAACGTGGTGATCATTTCATTCTCTGTGGATGGATGCCGGAAGATCAAGCGGCTCTTTTCATGGATGAGATCAAAAAGGATCCTGACGTCTTTGTCATTGTCGAAGATAATCACGAAGAATATTTCAGCGAACCACCTACTAAGCTAAAGAACCCAAAGTTCTTCAAACCATTCGAAATGTTCATCAAGATGTACGGATTGCCTGCTCATAACGAATTGGATCCAACTATTTTTGTAGCGCTTACCTACACTTTTATCTTTGGCGCTATGTTTGGTGATGTCGGGCAAGGCTTATGCCTCTTCCTTGGCGGAGCAATATTATACAAATGGAAAAAGATCAACTTAGCCGGTATCGTTTCCATTGCGGGTATCTTCTCTACCTTCTTTGGATTTATGTTCGGAAGTGTGTTTGGATTCGAAGATATTATTGAAGCAACCTGGATTCGACCGATTTCGCATATGACAACGTTACCGTTCATCGGAAAACTAAATACAGTATTTATCGTCGCTGTCGCTTTTGGTATGGGAATCATACTATTATCTATGATCTTCCACATCATCAATGCAAAAAAAGCGCACGATACCGAAGCGTTACTTGATCAGAACGGAATATCCGGCCTTGTATTTTACGGAGCTGTTGTTTTGACAGTTGTACTTTTCATGACAGGCAATAAACTTCCGGCTACGATCGTATTAGTCGTGATGTTCGGTATTCCGCTTCTTCTTATGATATTCAAAGAGCCAATCACTTCTAAATTAGAGAAGCGAATTGAACATTCCCAAGAAGGAAAAGTAATGTTTGTCGTGCAGGCAGTTTTTGAGATGTTTGAGACATTATTAAGTTACTTTTCCAACACACTTTCCTTTGTGCGTATCGGCGCTTTTGCAGTCAGCCATGCAGCCATGATGGAAGTTGTATTGATGCTGGCAGGCGTTGAAACAGGCAATCCAAACTGGGCCGTTGTCGTAGGCGGCAACTTGTTCGTCTGCGCAATGGAAGGCTTGATTGTCGGCATTCAAGTATTGAGACTGGAATATTATGAAATGTTCAGCCGTTTTTACAAAGGAACAGGACGCGAATTTAAACCATATAATTAGGAGGACAAAACCATGAGTTTAGTAACAAAATTAACATTAATCGTCACTTTAGTTTTAAGTATTATGATTCCTTTCGGATATTTTCTCATTGGAGAAAAAAATAAAAAACGTTATAAAAGAGCAATTGGAACGAATGTATTTTTCTTCTTTGGAGCTTTTGTGATCGCTTCGATCATGATGTACGGAGGCAACGTACAGGCCGCTTCTGAAACAGCTGCTGCCGGCGGAATCTCTGTTGGACTTGGTTACATTGCCGCTGCTCTTGTTACAGGTCTTTCTTGTATCGGTGGTGGTATTGCGGTAGCCAGCGCTGCAAGCGCTGCTCTTGGAGCTATCAGCGAAGATTCCAGCGTACTTGGTAAATCTTTGATTTTCGTAGGTCTTGCAGAAGGTGTCTGTCTGTACGGATTGATTATCTCATTCATGATTTTAGGTAAACTGTAATTTATGAAAATGTATCTGATCAGTGATAACGTAGACACTTACACAGGCATGCGCCTGGCCGGTGTAGACGGAGTCGTAGTCCATGAGCGTGAAGAACTTCACGAAGCTTTAACAAACGCCATGAACAACAAAGAGCTCGGCATCGTTCTTTTGACCGAAAAACTTGGTAAAGAATTCCCGGATATCATCGATGAGATGAAACTCAAACGAAAAATGCCGCTTCTTGTAGAGATTCCGGACAGACACGGAACCGGACGTAAGAAAAACTTTATCACATCCTATGTAAATGAAGCGATAGGACTAAAATTGTAAAGAAGGTGACACATTTGACATTAGAAGAAAAACTCGAGCATTTGAAGAACGCTTCCATGGAGGAAGCTCGTGCTTCCGGCAACCGGATCATCAAAGAGCATTCCGACGCATTGGAAAAGATCTTCTGCGAACATAAAGAAACCTCTTTAAGACAAGCTGAACTAACATTAAAGACGGAAACCAATCGTGCAAAACAGGATCTGAACAAGGCGCTTGCCAAGTCACAGCTTGATTTGAAAAGAAAGCAAGGCAAATGTCAGACGCAATTAAAAAACAAATTATTTAAAGAAGTATTAGAACTTACAGAAAACTACATGAAAACAGCCGCCTACGATGATCTGCTTGCAAAGCATATCGAAAATGCTCTTGCATTTGCACAGGGCGCTGATATGACGATTTATATCAATCCTACGGATTCTTCAAAAAAAGAGGGATTGGAAAAACATACCGGAACAATCCTTACAATCAGTAAAGAAGATTTTCTCGGAGGAATCCGTGCTGTCATTCATGACAGACATATTCTAATTGATAACTCTTTTTCTTCTTTGTTAGAAGAAGAATATGACAAGTTCTTATTTACAGGAGGTGAAAGCAATGACTAGAACAGCATCTATATACGGCATCAACGGCCCTGTAATTTACCTAAAAGGAAATACTGGATTCAAAATGTCAGAAATGGTATACGTTGGATCAGAAAGACTCGTCGGCGAAGTCATTGCTCTCGACAAAGATATGACAACCGTTCAAGTGTACGAAGAGACAACCGGACTTCGTCCCGGAGAAATCGTGGAAGCATCGGGAAACGCTGTCTCTGTTACACTTGCTCCTGGAATCCTGAATAACATTTTCGATGGTATTGAACGTCCTTTGGAAAAAATCGGAGAACACTCCGGCGCCTTCATTAGCCGCGGTGTCAGCGTAGATTCTTTGGATCGTCAGAAAAAATGGAACGCCCATATGACTGTAAAAGAAGGAGATATTCTTCACGGTGGCGATATCATAGCAGAAGTTCCGGAAACGGCTGCTATCGTCCACAAATGCATGGTACCTCCAAACATCAATGGTACCGTGCTTTCCGTTGTTCCTGACGGCGCTTACACCATCGACGAAGTACTTGTTACATTAGAGACAGATACCGGAGAAACATTAGAACTTACGATGACTCAGCGTTGGCCGATTCGTGTACCAAGACCAACCCACCACCGTTTCCCGGCCTCTGTTCCTCTTGTAACCGGACAACGTATCTTAGATACTATGTTTCCAATCGCAAAAGGCGGTACTGCCTGCGTTCCCGGTGGATTCGGTACCGGAAAAACAATGACTCAGCACCAGATTGCCAAATGGTCCGATGCTGATATCATCATCTACATCGGTTGTGGGGAACGTGGAAACGAAATGACACAGGTATTGGAAGAATTCACGAAACTTATCGACCCGAAATCCGGCAATCCTCTTATGGATCGCACGACATTGATCGCCAACACCTCCAACATGCCGGTAGCTGCCCGTGAAGCAAGCATTTACACCGGACTGACTCTTGCGGAATATTACCGCGACATGGGTTATGATGTGGCAATCATGGCAGACTCTACTTCCCGTTGGGCAGAGGCTCTTCGTGAATTGTCCGGACGTTTGGAAGAAATGCCTGCGGAAGAAGGCTTCCCTGCATACCTTGCATCTCGCCTCTCCGCATTCTATGAGCGCGCCGGAATGATGCATAACTTAAACGGCACAGACGGTTCTGTGTCTATCATCGGAGCAGTGTCACCACAGGGCGGCGATTTTTCCGAACCGGTTACACAGAATACGAAACGTTTCGTTCGCTGTTTCTGGGGATTGGATAAAAGCCTTGCTTACTCCAGACATTTCCCGGCCATTCACTGGCTCACAAGCTACAGCGAATACTTGTTGGATTTAGCGCCTTGGTACAACGAACACATTTCTCCAAAATTCGTAGATTACAGAAATCGTTTGATGGCGCTTTTGAATCAAGAAAGCAGCTTAATGGAAATCGTAAAATTGATCGGAAGTGACGTTCTTCCGGACGATCAAAAATTAGTATTAGAGATCGCCAAAGTCATCCGACTTGGATTTTTACAGCAAAACGCTTTCCACAAAGATGATACTTGCGTCTCCTTGGAAAAACAATTCAAGATGATGGAAGTGATTCTTCATCTTTATCAAAAATCCAAAGAGCTCATTACAATGAATATGCCGATTTCTGTATTGAAAGAGGAAAATATTTTCGAGCATGTCATCGCCATGAAATATGACGTGCCAAATGATAAATTAGAACTGTTTGACGATTATATCAAAGACATTGACGCATTCTATGACCGCGTCATGGAACGAAACGCATAAGGAGGAGCTTGCGATGTCAATTGAATATTTAGGCTTAAGTAATATCAACGGCCCTCTGATCGCGCTAGAGGGCGTTCAAGATGCATTCTATGACGAAATCGTAGAATTTGTCGTGGACAAAACAGAACGAAAACTCGGCCGTATCGTAGAAATCTACGAAGACAAGGCCATCATTCAGGTGTTTGAAGGAACAGAAAATATGTCCCTTCTCAATACCCACACCAAATTAACAGGACACCCGATGGAAATCGCACTTTCTCCGGATATGCTGGGACGTACCTTCAACGGTATCGGTCAACCGATTGATAACTTAGGACCGATCACCTCCACATTGAAACGTGATGTCAACGGACTTCCATTGAACCCTGTAAAACGAGAATATCCTCGTAATTATATCCGTACCGGTATCTCTGCCATTGACGGACTCACTACATTGATTCGTGGACAGAAGCTTCCGATTTTCTCCGGAAACGGTCTTCCACACGATCAGCTTGCCGCACAGATCGTAAAGCAGGCTTCCCTTGGCGAAAACTCTGACGAAGAATTCGCCATCGTGTTTGGCGCTATGGGAGTCAAGCATGATGTAGCTGACTTCTTTCGCCGTACCTTCGAAGAAAGCGGTGTCTCCGATCACGTTGCCATGTTCCTAAACCTGGCAAACGATCCGGTTGTTGAACGACTCATCACACCAAAGGTCGCTCTTACGGTAGCGGAATACCTTGCATTTGAAAAAGGAATGCATATTCTTGTTATCTTAACCGACATGACTTCTTTTGCCGAAGCCATGCGTGAGGTATCTTCTTCCAAAGGAGAAATTCCAAGCCGTAAAGGTTTCCCTGGATACTTGTACAGCGAACTTGCAACCATTTACGAGCGCGCCGGTATCGTAGCAGGAGCGAAAGGTTCCGTAACCCAGCTTCCGATCTTAACGATGCCAAATGATGATATCACCCATCCGATTCCGGACTTGACAGGATACATTACAGAAGGACAGATTGTATTGGATCGAAACCTGCACGGACAATCTGTATATCCACCGATCAACATTCTTCCATCTCTTTCTCGTCTTATGAAAGACGGTATCGGAGAAGGCTACACAAGAATCGATCACCAGGATCTTGCCAACCAGCTGTTCTCTGCATACGCCAAAGTAGGCGAAGCAAGAAACTTAGCTTCTGTCATCGGAGAAGACGAACTTTCTCCAATCGACAAGAAATATCTTGCCTTCGGAAAAGCTTTCGAAGAACGTTACATCGGTCAGGGAATGGAAGAAAATCGTACCATGGAAGAGACGTTAGACCTTGGTTGGGAGCTGTTAAAAATGCTTCCTAGAGAAGAGCTTGACCGAATCGATACGAAGATTTTGGAACAATTCTATCCTGCAGAAACAACAGAAAAATAGAAAGGAAGGGATGTTATGGATCCACGTTCATTTCCAACAAAAGGAAACTTAATACTTGCAAAAAACTCCCTTTCCTTAGCCAAACAAGGTTTTGAGCTTATGGATAAGAAACGTAACATTCTCATCCGTGAGCTCATGGACTTGATCGAGCAGGCAAAAGACATTCAGGAACAGATTGATACAACATTTACTTACGCTTACGAATGTCTCCAACGGGCAAATATCGAGAACGGAATCAACACCGTCTCCCAGATTGCTTATACTGTACCGATCGAGGACTCCATTCGTATCAAAAGCCGAAGTATCATGGGCACCGAGATTCCTCTCGTCACTTACACGCCAGATGCGAAGATGCCGACTAACTCTTTCTCCACGACAAAGGAATCTCTCGACAAAGCACGAGAAGCATTCCAGAAGGTGAAAGAGCTGACCATTCGGCTTTCCATGGTGGAAACCTCCGCCTATCGGCTTGCAACGAATATCAAGAAAACACAGAAAAGAGCCAACGCTCTGAAAAATATCACGATTCCAACCTACACAAATCTGGTGTACTCGATCACAAATGCACTGGAAGAAAAAGAAAGGGAAGAATTTACAAGATTAAAAGTTATAAAGGCAAGAAGATAAAAAACAAGGCTGAAAAGAATCTCCTCACAGGACTTCTCTTCAGCCTTTTATATACCCTATTCAATCGTTCCAGATTTATCGTGAAGACTGTCTCTTAGTTTTTAAGCATCTCTCCGAGCCTAGACACATCGGAAACCGGGTGCCATGGTGCTTTCGTATTTTCCTTATTAAATGCCTCTTCTTCTGCACTTGCAAGAATAAATACCTGTTCATCCGTTTCACGCAATGATGAACCTTCCATTGTAATACGATTTATATCAATTTCTCCATTCCCCGGAGTGTATCCTTCCGTAAACAAGCCTTGCTTATCCTTTGGAATAAACAGACTATAAGTAAAAAAGCGTTCTCCAACATGTTGAAGCTGATACTGGGATCCATTTTTTACACAGGTAAATATTTTACATTCATATGCCATGAATCTACCATTTGGAAATAACTGGCCCACAACTAATTCTTTGATTCCATCTCCATTCATATCATACAAAAAATATTCTGGACTTTCTTGTGCTTTTCCGGACGTTTCAAATCGATAGCCTTCTTCTTTATTTTGAATTGACTGAAGAACACCTTTATAAAGTTCTTCTAACGAACTGTTATCCATATCTTTTCCGGAACTCTCCTGCTTCTTCTTTTTATTTGCAGAGGTTTGCTCTTTCTGCGTCATTGCAGATGCCTTTTCTATCTTTACAATTCTATACTTTCCGCTTTCTGTTGGTTTTAAAATTGCCACACGATCTTCTTTTATATTTTGTACACTATCATACAAGATCTGATCGAAGAAATAATAAATTCGCATTTCCTGCTCCGTATAGGTTGCAGATGTAATGGTAGCAGTTGCTTTATCTTCTAATGTTGCTACAGGTACATACATGAGATCTCCATCTACATCCAAACCATATCCCCCACCACTATTATTTTCTTCTGTAAATCGGTACTCTGTAAATGAAGAAAAAAGACGATGTATATCTTTCGTTTGATAAATATGCCGATAATTTTTATCTTTATCAATTAATTTCAATGGACTTCCAGGTCCTTCACATAAACGATTCAGAATATAAATATCTTCGTTTTCTCCATAAGTACCTCTTGGATAAGACCCCGGACCATACGCAAGCACAAATTCCACTTCTTTTTTTGTGAGATTTCCTTCAATCAATGATGCATATTCCTCATCTTGCACCTGTTTCTCTTTACTTTCTTCAAATTGCTTCGCTTCAACAATTTTATCTACTATTTTCTTTTCTTTCTTTTGTGCATCCGCTTCAACTCGTTCTGTCTCAACCCGACTCTCCGAATGCTGTGTTACACCCCAAATTCCGGCTGCTCCACCACCAAGAACACAAACACCTGCAATAATCGCCAAGGTTTTCCCGACCGTTGTATGCAAGACACCCGCTTTGATTGCCTGTCCCGCCGCCTGGTTCACTGCTGATGCGCCACTTGCGCTGTGAGCAGTTGCTTGACTTGCACCTTGGGCGGTTGCCTGACCTGCTGCACTGCCCTTTGATGTAATTTGTGAGAACACCTCTGCTCCTACACGTTTTCCTGCCTTTGTCAAAACTCCCTCTTGTATAAGACTGGATTCCTCTGAACGAAGAAGGAATAGTAAAAGAGGAAATGGTGCGATGCTGTAAAGCTCGTATCCTTTTTTCTTTAACTCTTCTGCCTTATCTTTGATGTTCTTTCTACCATAATTCAATCTGGATTTGACAGTGTTTTCTGAACACCCCAATGTTTCTGCAATCTCATGAATAGAGAGACCTTCAATATGAAACATCAAGATACAAATCCTTTGCTCCTCAGATAATCCATCAATCAATTCATGGACCAACATTTGTGTTTCTTGTCTTGTATATGCTTTTTCCGGTTGAACTTCCAGATTGTCATCTTCAATCTGAAATTCAAAGCTTTCCCCTTCCTCATCTTGTGCAACATCTGCAAATAAAAGAGGATTATTCTTTTTTAGTTCATTTTTTGCAGTATTGGCAACGATTTGTCCAAGCCAAGCGGGAAATGTCTCTGGATTTTCCAATGTGTCTAATTTCGTAAATGCACGAATGTATGCATCTTGCAAGACATCCTCTGCTGCTTCTTCATTCTTCATATATTTGATTGCCAAATACAGTTTGCTCTTATATGTATTCTCATAAAGGAACGTATACCCTTCTTCATTTCCTTCTTTTGCCAATCGCACGGCTTCTGAATAATTCATTCTGCTCATTCACCTTCTCTTTTTTCTTTTTTTAATTGCACAGTTTTTTGAACTGTTTCCAAGCATTGCTCATTCACCTTTGTCTCTTCTTCAAAATACTCCATATCACACCTGACAATGCGAATCAGCCATTGTAAAAACGTATTCATTTTTCCACCTCTCTTCTACTCCTAAGACAGGGAAAAGAGGAAATAAGTTTTACAATTTCTATTTTTTCTCTAAAAGTTTCTGTGCAATCGGATCTTCCGAATCCAAAATGACAACTCTACGATTTTTTACCGCTTCAGACTCCACAAAGTTTCCATCCTTATCGATGTCCATTCCACGTTGAAATGGATCTAATTTATAGCCAAGTCCCACTGTTTTAATCTGAGTTTCTGGCACGTGATATACCTCGACCAGTAAATCTTTTACGGCATTCGCGCGTTGCTTAGAAAGCTCTATCGTATTTTCTTGCGTTCCAATTGTGGCAGTAGTTCCTGCAATCATCAGCGCATGCTCTGGAGCTGCAAGAATTGCATCTGCCACTGGTTTTAATACTTCGATTGCTTTTTCTTTATCCACAAACGTTGCTTTATTTGCTACAAAACGGATTTGAGTCTCATTAATCTCAAATGGTTTTTCAAAAACAAGTGTTTCTTTCTTCTTCTCTTCCGATGTCATAAATTTGAATGTATATTCAAGTTCTACACCTGGATAATGCGAAATAAATTCTATATAATATAAATTGTTTGGCTTCAATCCTTCTAACTTTATTGTTTCTGCTGCTCCATCATCATATGCATTTTCCCTCGCAACATCTTCTCCATATTCATCATATACCAAACATTGGATATCTCCGTTCCCCTTTGTCTTATTTACGAACGTAAGATTATATTTTGTTTCTGCTGCTCCATCAGTCACAAAAGAAAACCAGTTCGATTTGTTTTCTTTTACTTTTCCTGTTACCGTATCTTCAGATTTTATCATAGCTGCCTCATCCGCATGTATTCCTATTGGCACTTCACCTGAACGAATGTCTGAAGCTCCTCTTGCTGCTGAAAATTCATCCGATGTCAAATACTGAGACGTTGCTTCCTCAGAATCTCGTATTACAAAAGAAAATTCTATTTTCCCAGAAAAATATGGCATCATTGAGACATAATACGTCGTGTTCGGTTCCAGATTGGACAAATTAAGTGTTGTTGGAACACCATTCGTTTCTAATCGCATATGTCCTATTCCTTCTCCCATTTCATCATAAACATCAATCACCAATTCTTCACTGTTACTTTCGTCTATCATCGAATGATTTACACTGGTCAATCGATAAACTTCATTTTCTTTGTCCCCGGTTGTAAAGGCATACCATAAAGTCTGATTCGTTTCTACCTTGCCCAAAATTTTTGTCCCGATTGGGATTGGCATCGCATCCATTTGATTACTTCCCGATGGGTAGTATTTTTCTGATTCACCCCCATCAATTTCTTCAAATTTCTTACTTTCCCTCTTCTTTACAATCTTCTTCTCGTCCTTTCCCTCCTCTATCGTAGTATTTTTAGAAGGTTCCTCCTTCACTTTTTCTTTCTTTTCTCCACACGCTACTAACAATAAAGCGCTTAACACTACGCAAATCGCAAATACTATTTTCTTCTTCATCCCTCATATCTCCTTCTTTTGTAAATTCATTCATGTACTTCTATTGTAATCCTAGACAAGCAAAAATAAAACTCTTTTGGTCAAAATAATATCTCCATTCACCATTTTCATATCGGAATGTCATCACAAGATCATTTTGTATCCATTTTCCATCGTATGAGGAATTATAACAATCGTTTCCTGCCGCAATAATAAATTGCGATAGGATTTCGGATTTATCTCCCATCAAATCTCTAACTCCTTGAATCGCTCCTCCAAACGAAAAATATTCCTCCATCATCATTTGACCGGTTCTCTCCAGCACATCCAGATTATTCAAATTCACGATTCTCACAGAAGCTTGAAACTCATTGAGCTTTACCATCTTTACATCCACTACTTCTGCATTCATAAAACACATCATCGCCTGTGCTATATCTTGTACATCTTCTCCTCTCACACAGCTTAGGATCATATTCCCTACCGCTTCACTTCCAATGACTTGTGGGATTATTTGCTGTAAAACTTCATCTAATAACGCTGGATCTCCTCCATTTTTCACATAATTGATTTGTTCCTCTATCCCTACTTTGATTTTTTCTTTCGCTAGCATTTGATACGAAACGACTCCAATCACAACACAGATCACTAGGACGATTGGAATCCAACTCGTTTTCTTCATTCTTTTTTTCTTAGTCTCCATTTGCGGCATCATGATTTTCCCATTTTCTCCAACGATTGCTCCACAATACGGACAAAACCCTGTTTCTTCTTTCGTTTCTCGTCCACAATTTCCACAAAACATCTCTTTACTCCTCCTGTTCTACTGCTCTTCTTTGTACCTCTACAACTTCTTTCATCCCCTCATTCACAAAAACTAATAGTAAAACTAAAATAATCACCATCAATATTATGTATTTCACCGGAATACCACGTATATCTTGCTCTAAAATAGGCATATCCCAAATGGAATGTAACACAATCGGAATCCAAACTATTTTCAAAAATTTTTCTTTGGCCAGTACATTCCATGTGAATTTCGCACCCTCTAATGCTAAAACGATTGCAAATCCTTCTACAGCTGCCCATGCAATATGTCCTCCTGGTGCTAAAAATCCGCGTATCTCCATGACCTTTTTCATTTCGACATAGAAAGCATGATAAAAGTTCATTATGTCTGGCATTTGTTGATTCTGAATAATTTTCAGTATTTGATTAATTCCCTCGATAATTCCAAATCGAAAAGCATATCCAATTGATTCAAATACTGCGAATCCAACTCCTACGGCTCCACCATAAAGAATTCCATTCAACAAGAACAAACGTCCTTGATGCTTACTTATAAAATATGCACAAATCAATAGTTTCGCCGCTTCTTCTCCAATACCAATTAGAATCGCGTACTTTATGTCCGACGTGGTTGACATTGGCATGATTGTAAAATAAATCATTGCACAAAGTAATGAGCATATACCACCTATAAAAAACACTTTCCCCACTTTCGCAATACTAATATTTCTTGGCACATTCAACTCAAAAAGCAAAATCATACATGTAATTGGCATGAGCAAGGTCCCAATCACCGGAATATTTATTAATCCAATGTCGTTCTGATACGTTTTCCACATATATTCCAGTGCAAAATACATTAGTAAAAATAACAACAGTACTCGACTGTAAAGCCACGGCTTCGGCCATTCTGTTATAATATCTTTCTCCTTTGGAGTTGTCGTACTCGTTCCGCATAGGAAAAGCTTTTCCACCTCTTCCGGCTCGTGATGCTTAGTGATCCCCGAAAAAATATCCCGGAAATGTAATTCTATCATTCCCTTTTCTCCTACAAACGCTTTAAACCTTGAAGCTTTCTTTTGACTTCCTTGTTCCTGTCTTCCCCGTAACGGTGTTCCACACTTATGACAAAACTTCTGATTGTCATCGGTAATTTCAATTCCACAATTTTCACAAAACATAATTTTCCTCCTTATCGTCTTACGTAAATCTTGTGTTTTTTCTTTGCTTTCACTACTAAGACAACAGAGGTTTTAAAAAAGTTTTAAAAATTTAAAATTTTTTTATTTTTTATTTTCCTCACTATGATTCCTTGGAAATAAAAAATAGTGCACTCCAAAGCTTCTCTATGATCAGCTCTAAGATTCACTATTTTTATAGCTTTTATTTTATTTTTTAAAATTCAAATACCGCAACTCCATATGCTGGAAGTGGATATGCAAAAGAATAATCTCTTCCATCACATTCACCCTTTGTCGCTTTATAAACCTTCGGTCTTTCAGCGCCTGTTCCACCATATTGTTTTTCATCACTATTCAGAACAAGTTTGTACTGTTTTCTTCGCGGAACACCTACACGGTAATCTGGTCGTTCCATCGGCGTAAAGTTGCATACAAACAACAGATTCTTCTTGCCATCTTTGGAATGTCTGACAAAGCTGTAAATACTTCTGTCCGCATCATTCGGATTGATCCACTCAAATCCCGCCGGATCATTGTCGCACTCATACATCGCTTTATTCTTGCGATACAGTTTCAACAAATCTCTTGTAAAGTTCTGGATCGCCTGATGGTTATCTTCCGCAAGCAAGAACCAATCAAGTTCTCTTTTCTCGCTCCATTCACGGAGTTGTGCAAAATCCTGTCCCATGAACAACAATTTCTTGCCCGGATGTCCCATCATAAATGCATATCCGACTTTTAAGTTTGCGAATTTATCAAATCCAAGTCCCGGCATCTTATTCAGCATAGAACATTTCAAATGCACGACCTCGTCATGTGACAATACAAGCACATAATTTTCACTATATGCATAAGACATGGCGAAGGTCATAAGATGATGATTTGGTTTTCTAAAGTATGGATCCAATTTCATATATTCTGTAAAATCATGCATCCATCCCATATTCCATTTTAAACTAAATCCAAGACCATCATTCTCCGGCTTATCCGTCACTCTTGGCCACGCTGTAGATTCTTCCGCGATCATAAGCGCTCCATGGTTTCTTCCAAGCACAACCGAATTCAGATGTTTAAAGAGTTCAATGGCTTCCAAATTCTGATTTCCGCCATATTTGTTTGCCACCCATTGTCCGTCTTGTTTTCCATAATCCAAATATAACATTGATGCAACCGCATCTACGCGCAGACCGTCAATGTGGAAATGTTCAATCCAAAATAACGCATTGGCAATTAAGAAATTACGAACTTCAGATTTTCCATAGTCAAAAATCTTTGTTCCCCAATCCGGATGTTCACCTTTTCTCGGATCTGCATATTCAAACAATGGTGTTCCGTCAAAATCAGCCAATCCATGGGCATCTCTTGGAAAATGTGCCGGTACCCAATCCAAAATAACTCCAATCTTATTCTTATGGAACTTATTAATCATATACGCAAAATCTTCCGGTGTTCCATAACGTGATGTCGGTGCATAGTAACCTGTCACCTGATATCCCCAAGAACCGTCAAACGGATATTCTGCAATTCCCATAAGTTCAATATGAGTATATCCCATATCTTTCATATATTTTACAACTTCATCTGCAAATTCCCGATATGTATAGAATCCATCATCTTCATTGCAACCCGCATGGCGTTTCCATGAACCCATATGTACTTCGTAGATGGAAACCGGATTTTCCTTATGGTTCCATTCTTTTCTCTTCTCCATCCAATCTTGATCTGTCCACTTCAAATTACTGATATCCGTAACTTTCGCTGCCGTTCCCGGTCTCATCTCAAAACTGTTGCCAAATGGATCTGTCTTATAAATAAATTGTCCTGAGTACGTTTCAATACAGAATTTATAAAGCATGCCTTCCTTTACTTTTGGAACAAAACATGTATAAATTCCCAAAGGCTCTGTTCTCTCCATCGGATTCTTTTCCTTATCCCAATCGTTAAATTCTCCGACAACTGATACAGATTCCGCATGTGGCGCCCAAACCGCAAAGTAAACTCCCTCTGTCTTTCCTTTTTTCGCCTTATGTGCCCCTAATTTCTTATAAATTTCATAATGATTTCCTTGGCCAAATAAATAATGGTCTAATTCACCGATTTCGTATGAATAGGTTTTCTTTGTAGTTCCCATATATTCACCTTCCCATATGCTCTATATATGCCCTATTATACTTTAGAAATGCATAAAAAGAAAGGGGTTTTACCCCCTTTCTTTGTAAACATTATTTAAAATCATGCTCTGTTAGGATAACACGATCTGCATTATCTGTACGTTTTCCAAATACACGTTTCATCAAATGCTTCACATTTGCTCTTTGAGCTTTATCAATCGCTTCATCCATAATATCTTTTACTTCTGCAACAGTAACTGCATGGTCTTCTTTTTGAAGGATATCAATACGACTATACAGAGCCAAAATACCCATCTCATCGATTTTATATCCATTTTCTTTTGCATATGTCTGACCAAATGTTACAAGCTCGTCATTGATAAAGATTGGCAATTCCAATTTCGATGTAAACTTACGTCTGAATTCCGGATTGGCAGAAAGCATCTTTTCCAAAGGTTTTCTTTGCTCTTCTAAGACAAACAATAACTCTCCTGTCTGTTCTTCCATAAGATCATTCAATTCTCGAACAGTTCTTGTATTCATCTTACCCGCTTTTTCGATAATAAGAGCGCCGCCTTTTAACTTATTGATAATACTTGAAAGTTCTTTTTTGTTCAAAGCATCTCCTGTTACAATCGCAACTTTGCCTTGTTTCAATTTTCTATCTTTTTGAATTGCTTTCACAACATTTACAGCAAGTACTGTTTTACCTGTACCTGGACGCCCTACAATTAAAATGTTTCCTGTACGTGATGTTCCGTATCTTGATTTACATTTCTTATCGCTTTCCAAAACTTCTACGATTTGCTCACTCATTCCTCTAACCGGAACAAAGTAAGAAAATAGTTTTTTCTGCTCTTCAGTTAAGCCGGCTTTGATTCCCACTTCACTTTGTACATCCAAATCATATCGTCCTTGCACGACAAATCCTGTATCAAATGATACTCCACCCGGCGACACATTCTGTTCTTCGGCTGCAATCTCTTCTTCTAATTTTTCTAACGCTGATTTTTCTCGTTCGGGCTCCTCAACGATTTCTTCCGCTTCTTCTAATTCTTCTTCCTCGTCATCTTCCGGAATCTCAAATTCCTCCGCTAAAAAGTCTTCATCTTCTACAAGCTCATCAAAGTCTTCCTCGTCAAAATCATCTTCATCGAAATCTTCTTCATCGAATTCGTCTTCGTCAAAGTCTTCCTCGTCGAAGTCATCTTCGTCTTCAAACTCTTCTTCATCGAAGTCATCTTCGTCTTCAAATTCTTCTTCGTCAAAGTCATCGTCATCGAAATCATCGTCTTCAAACTTTTCTTCATAGAATTTAGATTCCGTTTCTACAACTTCTTCCTCTTCATTCAAATCGCTATCCAAAATTCCATTTTCCAAGTCATCCAAAAGTTTTTGAATATCATCTGGAATAATCGGAGCTGTATTGAACATATTCTCACGCTGTTGTTTCTCTTCACGAGCTGCTTTTTCCGCCTCAGCTTGCTTCTTCTTTTCTGCAATCTGCTGCTCAACTTCTCTTTGTTTTTCTTCCCAATTCTGCAAAATTCCTTCTATTTTTTCTTGTGCTGTCATTGGTGCCTCCTCTGGCATTATACTTTCTTCCGGCTCTTCCGTTACATAATCTTCTACAATTTCTTCTGAAGTATTTTCCGACCAAATTTCCTCTTCCGGCTCACTTGTTTCCTGCTCCGTTGCTGCCGCAAAACCTTTGGCAAGCGCTTCCGCCAATGTTGCTCCTGCTACAGTAGTCTGAATGATCTTACTTCCGGTACCAAAAGTTTCTGTCTCCTCTGTAACTTCGCCTTCTTCTCCGTCGACTTCTTCCCCTTGTTTTTCAGAAGTTTCTGACACTGTATTCTCCTCTTCCACAGGCTCTGCAATCTCTTCCTGTTCCACAACTTCTTCCTTTGTCACTTCTTCTTGTTCATTTTTCCCTGGCATTACAAAAAGTTGTGTCTTTCCAAGATCCTCTCCTTCAGTCGGAGTCAATTCTCTCATTTCTTCCTGACCATTATCCTCAAACTGGAATTGTGCCTTTGTTTCATTCTCAACACAAATATTATATTTTTCCTGCTGTAATGGAGTCAATGGTTTATATTGCATTTTCAGTTTCATCGCTTCCAACACATATTTTCCTTCACTAAACCACAAAATAAGGTCATCACATTCTTCCAGACACTCTGACACCATTCCTGCATCATTATACAATTTTGCAAGCTCATATGCCCATTTTTCCACATATTCTACTTTTTTAAACTCTACCAACGCCTCAATCTGTTTTCCAATTGGAGCATTCTGCGCTTTTAAGATTTTGTATTTTAAAATATATCTGTTCGGATCTTTTGGCGCTACTTTTACAAATTCTTCATAGCAATCTTCTGCTTCCTGCAAATCCTGTAACTTAACGGCCAACGTTCCTAAACGATATACAATTTTCCTACTTTCTGGAGCGCGGTCATATGCAATGAACAAAATGTCTCTACTTTTCTGATTCTCCCCGTTGCATTCATATATTTCACTTACTGTACTAAGCATTGTAGAATTCTTTACCCTTCTCCAATCGATAGTATCTGCTATTTCCATTGCCTTTTTGTACTGCTTCTTCTCCATGTAATCGAGCATTTGCTCTGTTTTGACACGATATTCGTACTTATCCAATGTTTTGTCACCTCTATTAATTATTTTTTAACTTTTTGTAACAATAGTTAAATTTATACTTTTCTAGTTTAACACATAGCTTTGTCAATGTCAAAAAAAACAGCCCTTATAATTTTCTTAACTATAAGGGCTGTCCGCTTATTTAGTTTTCTTTTGTATTTATTAATTCCGGAGGGATTTGATTCTATGTTCCTATATGCCTAATGTAAGTTTAAATTCAAAGTTGAATTTTTCAATATCAATATTTATCTTTTGTAAATATAAGTTTTAATTATTTTATCTATAACCTTTTTGGTTATTCTTTCTATAACTATATCTTATATTCTGTTTATAAATCAGATAATTAATGAGATGTTTCTTTACACATCTATTAATACTTTGAATTTGTGTGGTACTAGTAATTACATTCAATATATCTGCAAATACGAATCTTTACAATTCTTATATCCGGTTATCATTCTTCTCCGAATCTATTTATCATTTGTTTTTATTCTTTACCGGTTATCTTATATAGTTAAGGCTCTTTTCGTAGGAACCATTTGCCATACCACCGATATATTGAACGCTGTATTCTGTTGTGTCCATTGGATTAAGCCTCCTTCTTTCTTATTTGTTGTATTCAAATAATCTTATTGTTTTTGTTGAGTTTATAATAACACCACCGTTTTTATTTGTCAACACTATTTCTATTTTTTATATATATAATTTCTCTTCTATCTTACCACACAATTATTATCTGAATTTTCAGTCTTTTTCTGCCATGAATAACAATGGAGAAAAATAGTTATTTGACAGTAAATCGCATCTTTTTTATAATGAACAGGTACTTTATTAACCTTACGATCTACAATTAGGAGTTTGTATCATGAATAATCAAAACGTAACCATTCCTCATACTAAGCAACTGACAGTTACTGCACTTATGACCGCAGCGCTCTGTCTGATTGCTCCATTTTCTATCCCTCTTCCATTTAGTCCGGTTCCCATTTCATTGGCAACCTTTGTTCTCTATTTGGATATTTTTATCCTGGGTCCTAAACTTGGAACAATCAGTTGTATACTGTATCTTTTGTTAGGCTTTGTAGGACTTCCCGTATTCTCTGGTTTTAGCGGTGGAATTGGGCGCCTCTTCGGACCAACAGGAGGATATATGATCGGATATCTTTTTCTTATTATAATCGGAGGAAATATAAACAATTTTTCAAAAGGAAAAACACTTTTCTCTGCTTTTGGACTCCTGCTCGGAACAGCCGTCACCTATTTATTCGGGACTGTATGGCTTTCCATGCAAATGGACTTAACTTTTATACAAGGTTTGGCAGCCGGAGTTCTTCCTTATCTTCCTGGCGATTTTTTGAAAATCATTGTTGCTCTCATTATTGGACCTGTTTTGCAAAACAGAATCAGGCAATTATAATTTCAAACGCAATTAAATAGCTGTTATAATTATTTTCTCTAATTATAACAGCTATTTATGATTCTGCTTTGTCCAATGGTTTGTTCTCCTTTTCTTTTTTATTTTATCACTTAAATTATCTGATTTTTCTCGCCATGTTCTATCTTCAAATCTTGTGACATAAAATAATCCAAAACAATCAGGAGGTCTATATGAACCTCTCTTCAGTCAAATCACATATCAAACAACGTCTCAAAGGTTTCTGTCTGATTTTCATTGTACTTCTTGCTTATCTTTGTATTGTATTTTTTTCCGGCTATTTTCCTTCAACAAAAGAAACATCGACAGACGATGCATTTTGTGCATTCACATCGGCTCTTTTCCGTGAAGAAGCTGCTTCCAGTACATTAAATCTTCATTTTACTTTACAAAACCCAAAAAAATACGGTATCACAAACATTCCGGTCACCTTTGGTTCTTTTTCTTCAAACCCTGCCGCCTCCAAGACTTCTATTGAAAATTGCCAGGCGTCGCTTGAAGCATTCTCTTACCGCGCTTTGTCAGAAAAAAACAAACTTACTTACGACATCCTGAGTTCCTATCTTCAGACTGCAGCAAACGGCACTTCATATCTTCTCTACGACGAACCGTTGAGTCCCATTACCGGAATACAGGCACAACTTCCGGTTCTTCTGGCAGAATATCATTTCAAAAACACACATGATATTGAAACATACTTAAACCTTTTGGAAACTACTCCCGAATTTTTTAAATCATTGATTGATCTGGAAAAAGAAAAAGCAGAAAAGGGACTTTTTCTTCCTGATAAAATTGTAGACACGGTTATTGAGCAATGCTCTTCTCTTTTACATATGGGGAAATCTCATTATATGTACACTACTTTTAAAGATCGTCTATCCTCTGTAGAAAATCTAACGGAAGTACAACGAAATTCATATATCCAACGAAACGAAACTGTGATTCAAGACGATTTTCTTCCTGCTTATAATTCTCTGATTTCAGCTTTAGAAGATTTAAAAGGAGCAGGTGGCGAACTGGCCGGCGTATGTCGCCTTCACAACGGGAAAAAGTATTTTGAATATCTTGTTCAAAAAGAAACCGGTTCCTCCCGAAATATCCCCGAATTAAAGAAACTGATTCAGCAACAAATGCAGGCAGATATTGCTTCCCTCGGAATTCTCATGGAAACCTCCGTTCTGCCAAGCTGTTCTTTCGAGCAAACACCTGAGAAGATTTTGAAAAATTTAGAAACCAAAATAACTCCTGCTTTCCCACAACCTGCCGATGTCAACACGGAAGTAAAATATGTACCCAAATCCATGGAGCCCTACTTGAGTCCTGCTTTTTACCTTATTCCTTGCATCGACCATTCTATTGAAAATACCATTTACATCAACCGCGCCCATACAATGGAAGGATTGAAATTATTTACAACACTTGCTCATGAAGGTTATCCGGGACATCTGTACCAAACAACATATTTTTCAGAGCAAAACCCGGATCCTCTCCGAAGTCTTTTGAATTTCGGGGGTTACACGGAAGGCTGGGCAACCTATGCGGAAATGTGTTCTTATTACCTCGCCCCTCTTTCTAAAAAAGATGCCGCACTTGCTCAAAAAAACAGTTCCCTTCTTTTGGGGCTCTACGCCTTCGCAGATGTCGGAATCCATTATGATGGTTGGACACTAACCGACACGATCAGATTCTTTTCCAATTATGGAATTAATGATACTGAGGCAATCCAAGAAATTTACGAACTCATTATTTCGGATCCCGCCAATTATCTTAAATATTATGTTGGCTATGTGGAATTGTTAGAATTAAAAAAAGAAATTGCCAATCAGCTTGGAGATGCGTTTTCACAAAAGGAATTTCATAAGGCTGTGTTAGATGTGGGCCCGGCGCCTTTTCCAATCGTAAGAAAATATGTTCTCAAATCCTGCACATAGAATTATTCCAACTGTGGGACATAAGACGGCTTTTGATCTTATGTCCCGCAGTCTTATTTATTCATAAAATATCAAAATGAATTTTTACCCTATCATCAATTTCGCCAATACCACGCTTGCTATCAATCCTGCCCCTGTTGCGATCAAGGCTCCGACAAGTGTGTAACGCGTCTTTTTAACATTGGCAGCCATAAAATAAACGCTCATCGTGTAAAAGATCGTTTCCGTACAGCACATGGAAATGGATGCAATAAGACCGAGCCGTGAATCTGTTCCATATTGCTTGAAGATATCGAGTACAAGTCCTGTTGCCGCAGAGGAAGAGAACATTTTTACAATCGTAAGAGGTACCAATTCGCCCGGAAATCCAATATAGGATGTGAATTGTCCAATACATTTTCCGATGAATTCAAGAAAACCAGATGCCCGCAAAATCCCTACCGCTACCATAAGTCCAATTAAAGTAGGCATGATTTTTATTACCGTAAGAAACCCTTTTCTTGCTCCTTTGATAAATTCATCATACACATTCACATTTTGACAAATACCGTGCATCACGATTCCAAGAATTACTGCCGGCACAATAAAATCTGATAGAGTAAGTAAAAGCTGCATAACAAAAAAACTCCGATGTTCTTATCATTTTATTTTATGAACACCGAAGCTTTTTTATTATTTATAATTTGCAAATCGTTTTTCGCTTTGCCGAATCACATGAGCATACATCACAAGCAAAAGTCCACCTGCCAAAATCCACGCCGCCGGACTTGCCATACAAACACCAAAGTAACTGTGGTATCGCGCCGCAATAATTGCAACCACGCCTCGCCCGATCAATTCCGCAACGCCTGCCATCATCGGAAGAATCCCATATCCCATCCCTTGAATTCCATTGCGGTACACATTCACAATCGTTAGTGGAATAAAAAACGCCCCTACACATTTTAAATAAATATCCACATAATTCATGATTTCTGTAATATTTTCCGAGAGAAATAGCGGAGTGAGATATTTTCCGACAAACATGATCACCGCTCCCGCTGCCACCGAGTAAACAATTCCGATACTTGTACTGCTACGAAAGCCTTTCCGAATTCGATCTACTTTGCCTGCGCCCGTATTCTGTGCACAATACGTTGCCATCGTAGTTCCAAGCGCCACATAAGCCTGTGTTACAAGCTGCTCAATCTTACTTCCGGCTGTGAAGCCTGCGATAGCAAGTGAGCCAAGAAGATTCAATGCCGCCTGCATCATCATGGATCCTATTGCTGTGATCGAATATTGAAGCGCCATCGGAAAACCGACTCCAAGCTGGATTTTCACCAAAGTACTGTCCAAACTCCAGTCATCTTTCGTCAGATGAAGAATCGGTACTTTTTTTATAATATAGAGCAAACATAACAAGCCGGACACACCTTGCGCTACAACCGTTGCATAAGCCGCGCCTGCGGCTCCCATATGAAACCCAATAATAAACACAAGATCCAATACCACGTTTAGCCCTGCTGCAAGAATCAAAAAATAAAGCGGCGTCTTGCTGTTGCCAAGCGCTCTTAAGATGCTGGCAAGAAGGTTATATAATACTTGTGCAAAGATTCCCGCACAGATTACCATGATATAGGAATAAGCCTCCCGAAAAATATCATCCGGCGTGTGCATAAGTTTTAAAAGTCCTCGCATTCCCAGCATGCTGACTATCGTCATCACAATCGAAACAACGGCGGACAGTATGACTGCTGAACCCACCGTTTTTCGCATTGCTTTCATATCTCCCGCTCCGAACTTCTGTGACGTCGGTACGGTAAACCCTGCAGTCAGACCGGTCAGAAACCCGATGATCAAAAACATGATCGTCCCGGTAGAGCCAACTGCTGCCAAAGCTTTTGCTCCCACAAATTTTCCGACAATGATCGTATCTGCCATATTGTAAAACTGCTGAAACACATTTCCAAGAAAAATCGGAAATGTAAAATTCAAAATCATTTTTGTTGGACTTCCAACTGTCATATCTCGTTCCATGGTGACTGTACTCTCCTTCACTTGCTGTCTATTGAGATAACTGTTTTTCGCTTGGTATATACATCATACTGAATACTATAAATAATAAAAAGCATGCAACAAGAATGGATTTTTCTCCTACACTTTGGCTCACCTTCATAGAAATAAATGCTCCTACAATAAATATTGCAATAATACCGTAGTATTTCAGACTTGTATTTCTTTCTTCTTTATTTTTGTTCAGACCAGAGAAAAACAGATGCTCTGTGGCTGAACGAAGATTTCCTGTACACATGGTCGTGGCATACGCGCTTTTCCCTTCGAATTTTCGAAAACTTTCTACCTGCATGGAACAGACAAAAGCAACTGCAATATTTACAAGGTCATCCTGCACTCCCGAAGGCACAAATGCAATGATAAGAAGCACAATAAATTCCAAAGCAATTACAATCTGTCTCCAATGAATTGCCGTATTATACCGATATCTGGATTTCACGAGCTCTGTCACAAGAATTCCCAGCATAAATGCTAAAATCGAAAGCAGATATTTGAATACTTTTCCGAAATCATTTTCCGCGGCGCTGATCGCCAGAAGCACCATGTTGCCGGTTTGTGCATTGGCAAACACCCCGCCACGGCATACATACGTGTACACATCCAAATATCCTCCGGCAAATGCCAAAAAAAGACCTACGATATATGATTGTGACATAGGGCGCTTGACTTGTAACATATAAATTTCTCCTCGTATACAAGAAGACAGGAAAGACTCCCGTCTTCTTGATATTTTCTTTCTATTTGTTTCGATTAAGGTAAGCTTTTCTTCCTTCTTCGTAAAGGTTATTCCCTTCGCTGTCGATAATCACGACTAAAGGCATATCTTCTACATACAGCTTACGAAGAGCTTCTGCTCCTAAATCCTCATAAGCAATCAGCTCTGCTTTTTTAATACATTTTGCTAAAAGGGCTCCTGCTCCTCCGATGGCTCCAAAGTATACTCCGCTATACTTCTTCATAGCTTCCACTACTTCCGGAAGTCTTGCTCCCTTTCCGATCATTCCCCTTGCACCTACGGACATCATCGTCGGTGCATAGGCGTCCATACGCCCACTTGTTGTAGGGCCTGCTGAACCGATTACCTTGCCAGGTTTTGCCGGAGTCGGTCCTACATAATAGATGGTCGCATCTGTAGGATCAAACGGAAGTTCTTCACCTCTTGCTAGAGCTTCACACATTCTCTTATGTCCTGCATCACGGGAAGTATAGATTGTTCCTGTCACAAGCACGCTGTCTCCTGCGTGAAGTGTTTTTGCCAATTCTTCTGTTAATGGCAATGTAATTTTTCTTGCTGCCATCTAAATCACCTCCGTTTTATGACGTGTTGCATGACAATTGATATTGATCGCACATGGCATTCCTGCAATATGTGTCGGCATTGTCTCAATGTTCAGACCGATCGCTGTTGTTCTTCCTCCGAATCCTTGTGGTCCGATTCCCAACTCATTGATCTTTTCTAACATCTCGTTTTCCAAATCTGCATAAAATGGATCTGCATTCCGTTCATCCAGCGGACGCATCAATGCTTTCTTTGCGAGCAGCGCTGCTTTATCGAACGTTCCGCCGATTCCCACACCAACAACCATCGGTGGACATGGATTCGGCCCTGCGTTCTCTACTGTCTCAATGATAAAATCTTTGATTCCCTGAAGTCCCGCAGAAGGTTTGAACATACGGATTGCACTCATATTTTCACTTCCGAACCCTTTTGGCCCTATTGTAATCTTAATCTGTTCTCCCGGAACAATCTCTGTATAAAGGACTGCCGGTGTGTTATCACCTGTGTTTCCACGACGTACCGGATCTTTTACAACAGATTTTCTCAAATATCCTTTATCATACCCTCGACGAACGCCTTCGTCAACTGCTTCTGCAAGATTTCCTCCTACAATATGCACGTCCTGACCGATTTCAAGAAATACGCAAGCCATACCTGTGTCCTGACAGATTGGTACATTTTCTTCTTTTGCAATCTCAAAGTTTGTAATGATATTATCTAACACGCCTTGTGCTGTTTCCCATTCTTCACATGCACGACAATTTTTGATCGCGCACTGTACGTCTTCCGGAAGATACTGATTGGCTGCGATACATAATCGTTCTACCACATCTGTAATCTGCTGTACGTCTATTTCTCGCATGAAGATTCCCTCCTTCTATCTTTCATGTCTTGCATATTTCGGAAGCAATAATGGAGATACATCTCCTGTTTCCAAATGCGCAGCTTCTAATGCTTCATCATATTCTTTTACATGATCTATATTCATTGTTCCAAGTGTAATTTCTTTGGCTCTTACCGCAGCTTTTTTTCCTGCATTACGACCAAATACGATGACATCAAGAAGCGAATTGCCCATGAGACGGTTTCTTCCATGGATTCCTCCTGCTGCTTCTCCTGCAACCAATAAGTTCGGAATTGCTTTTGTGAATCCATCTCCATCAATCTCAAGTCCACCGTTTTGATAATGTAATGTCGGATAAATAAGGATCGGAACTTTTCTCATATCAATGCCATAATTCATGTACATACGGAACATCGCAGGAATTCTCTTTTCAATCGTTCCTTCTCCGCCAAGCAGTTCAATCATCGGCGTATCAAGCCATACGCCTTTTTGTCCGCCTGGGTCTTCCACTCCACGTCCTTCTTCACACTCACGGATAACACCGGATGCATTGACATCTCGTGTCTCCAATGGATGAATATAGGCTTCTCCTTCTGCATTTACGAGCTGCGCTCCTACAGAACGTACTTTTTCAGTCACGAGTGCACCAAGAATCTGAGACGGATATACCGCTCCTGTCGGATGGTACTGAATGGAATCCTGATAAAGAAGAGGCGCACCTGCACGATATCCCATCACAAGTCCGTCTGCTGTTGCTCCATAATGGTTAGAAGTCGGGAATCCTTGATAATGCATACGTCCCGCTCCTCCCGTTGCAATGACAACTGTTTTTGCTCTTGCAACAAGATAATCTCCTGTCTCCATATTTTGAAGAACTGCTCCTGCAACCTGTCCTTTTTCATCTTTGATCAGCTCAACTGCTGCTGTGAATTCCACCACCGGAATTTTCAGATTCACAACTTCATCTCTGACTGTACGCATGATTTCTGCACCGGAATAGTCCTTGCAGGCATGCATTCTTTTTCTGGAAGTTCCGCCTCCATGTGTTGTGATCATACGTCCGTCTTCATCTTTATCAAACATCACGCCGAGATCATTCAACCATTTGATAGCATCCGGCGCTTCCATAACAAGACGCTTTACAAGCTCTGGTCTTGCCGCGAAGTGTCCGCCTCCGAATGCATCTAAATAATGCTGAACCGGAGAGTCATTTTCTTTATCCGCAGCCTGAATTCCGCCTTCTGCCATCATGGTGTTGGCATCTCCGATACGAAGTTTTGTCACGATCATGACATTGGCTCCGGCATTGTGCGCTTCGATGGCACAAGAAGCTCCGGCTCCTCCTCCTCCGATCACAAGCACATCTACGTCGTAATCTACTTTTGTAAGATCAATCTCTTCCTTTGCGATTCGGCTTGTAGAATGCAGCATTTTTGTAAGCTCAAGCGGCGCTTTTTCTCCTTTGTTCGGTCCTACTTCAATCTCTGCAAATGCATTTGGGTTATAATCTGGATGGAATTCTTTCAGAAGCGCATCTTTCTCATCTGCTGTCAAACGTCTTGGCTCTGTAGCCATACGCTCCGCTCTCGTAGCCTCTACCTTTTTGATAGATTCCATCATATTCTCTGGATATGGTGTGTACATATTCTGCGCCTCCTTATTTCTCAATCTCTCTATTATTGTAAAGTTCTTTCATTTCTGTGATCGGTTTCTGCATGATCTGCTCAATCAGCTCATCATATTCCCCGTGATTCACTTCTTCTACACGCTGTTTCAAATGTTCAGACTCCGGAGCAATGTACTTTCCAGTCAATCTTCTTGCAAGAAGTCCTACCTGTGGGTGAGAAATTCCTGCCGGACAACGTACGGTACAGCATCCGCATCCCACACAGTCGAAGGAAGCCTCTGCACATTTTTCAAACTCGCCTCTTTGTGCATACGCAATGTACTGCATAACATTTAAGTCTTGTGTACACGCCTTTGTACACGCATTACATCCGATACAGCTATAGATTTCCGGATAAAGTTCCATCATAATCTGCTGATTCGGTCGAATATCATCGATCGTATAAATTCTCTTGTCTGTCGGGAAGAACGGAATACTCGCTACATACATTCCTTCCTGCACTTGCGTCTGACAAGCAAGACATGTTTTTAATTCATTTTGTCCTTTGATTCTATAAATGGTTGCGCATGCCCCACAAAAACCATGACGGCATCCACACCCTCTTTTCAGTTCATAGCCAGCATATTCCATCGCAGTCATAATGGTAAGATCTGCCGGAACACTGTATCTTTTCCCGAAAAAATATACATTTACCATATTTTCCATGTTTGCGTCCTCCTAATATTCGTTTGGTAACTCGTCGATTTCATCGAAGCGGAATACCGGTCCATCTTTGCACACATATTTTGAACCAATGTTGCAGCGTCCGCATTTTCCAACTCCGCATTTCATACGAAGCTCCAATGTTGTGTACACTTGTTCATTTGTAAAACCTAACTCTGTCAGTCCTGCAAGCACGAATTTAATCATAATCGGAGGTCCGCATACAAGCGCCGTTTTATCTGTATCAAAGCCTAATTCTTTTACATAATTCGGAACAAATCCTACATGCCCGTCCCAGCCTTCTTGTTCACGGTCAATTGTCAAGTATACATTCACATCTTTTTCATGCATCCATACTTCCTGAATCTCTTTCAGTTGTACAAGATCTTCTGCAGATCGAGAACCATAGACAATATCCACAGTTCCGTAATTTTCTCGATTGTCCAATACATAATTGATCACAGAACGAAGCGGCGCAAGTCCGATTCCTCCGGCAATAAACAGAAGGTTCTTTCCTTTTAATTCTGTTTCCACCGGAAAATAGTTCCCATATGGTCCTCGTACTGTGATCTCATCTCCCACCTCAAGGCTATGGAGATAATCCGTAAGGACACCACATTTTTTTATACTGAATTCCTGATATTCTTTGTTCGTCGGAGAAGATGTAATGGAAAACATTCCTTCACTGACACCCGGCGCGCAAAGCATTGCACATTGTCCCGGCATATGTTCAAACAGTTTTCCGCCTTCCGGCGCATTGACACGGAATGTTTTTACATCCGGCGTCTCCTCTCGGATATCTGTAATAACTCCAACCTTAGGAATCAACGTATCCAATGTATAGTTTTCGTGACATTTACATTCGCACATTACGCTTCTCCTCCCTGCTTCTGAAATGCTTTGATCACCTTCACAATGTTAAGCGCTGCCGGACATTTTTCTACGCAGCGTCCACAGCCTACACAAGAAAACATCCCATCGTTGTTTGCAGGATAGTATACAAGCTTGTGCATAAATCTCTGACGAAATCTCTGCATCTGACTCGTACGGTTGTTTCCATGTGCCATCATTGTAAAGTCAGAATACATACAAGAATCCCAACATCTGTATCTGGACACTCCATTGGATGTGGTATAGTCTTTAATATCATAGCATTGACATGTCGGACAGACAAAAGTACAAGTACCGCATGCGAGGCATGGTTTATATAGTTCTTCCCAAAGTGGGGAGTCGAATTTTTCTGTCAGCACATCGCCGCCCCAGCCATCTAACGAAAGGTTCATATATGGAAGCTTTTCCACGATTTCGTGAATCGCTTCTTTTTCTTCCTCTACTTTTTCTTCCTCTGCATCTACAAGAATTTCTCTTACAATTGCTGTAAGCGCTTCTCCTTTTTCCGTCAAAGCGTTCCAGTAAAGTTCTCCTTCAATCATCCATGTTGTCACATCTGCTGCCGGATTTGCCGCATCAATGCCGAATACTTTGCAAAAACAAGATTCTTCCGGTTCATGGCAGGCAAGCGCAACAATCGTTCCATGATCTCGTCTTGCTGCATAAAAGGTATCGATTGGTTCTGATAAAAATACACGATCCAATACTTCTACCCCTTTCAAGTCACAAGCTTTCATGCCAAACACAACAAAATTCTGACTCTTCAGCGCTTCCGGTTCTACACGAAGCTTTTTCCCTTCCTGCTTTACGGTATATAGATTCTCACTTTGTGGGAAAAATGCATCCTTCGGTGATTTTACTGTTTTTAATGTTTCCAGATCTACCTCTGCATCTTCCGTCCATGCTGAAAAATTGGTCTGTCCTGCATTTTTTACCGGAAGATACAGTTCTTGACTTTCTGCTATTTTCTGAAACAATTCGGAAAGATGTTCTTTTGCTATCTTATACATATCTTATCCTCTCTTTCCTACAATACTTGGTTCTGCATCTTCAAATGTAAAATCAGTAAGAGGTCCTTTTGACTCTACGTCTGCTCCTGCCTGATATTCTCCATACAGTTCATCAATATCTTTGATAAATTTGCGGTTGAACAAATGTAACGGAATTCCCTGTGGACATACGCGACTGCATTCTCCACAATCGGTGCATCTTCCCGCTACATGGAAGGCACGAATGATATGGAACATTTTTTCTTCAAAAGAATCCACATTCACTTTTTGTGCGCTGTCAAATTTGTTGCTGTCGAATACACATTTCCGGCAACTGCATGCTGGACATACATTTCGGCATGCATTACAACGAATACATTTACTCAATTCCTTTTGGAAAAATGCAAATTTTTCTTCCGGGCTCATGGCTTCGATTCTTCGAACTTCCTCAAATCGGTCGGCATCTTTTGTATCTTTCGATTCTCCGATCAGCTCATCAAAAATCATATGTTCTTTTCCTTTGCATACATGACACCGCTCTAACATCGCGTCTGTATAAACACAGGTTTTTTCTCCGTAAATCGTCTGGATCGTTAGATTCTCTGCATCCGAAGTCAATTCTGCACCTTCGACGCTCTCGATTCCTTTGATTCCCATGCTGCGGATTTTTTCAATGTCCAGTTTTCCTTTACAGCCAACACCAACGATGTACGCTTTTTCCCGATCGATACGGTGCTCTTTGAGAAGTTGATTAAAACTGTATGTGTCGCATGGTTTTAAACAAACCATCGTCTTTCCTTCCCACTTGGAAGCTTCGATCATATATTTACTTAAGTTCGCGCCGCAGAATCCGTTATATACAAAATCTTTCAGCGATTCTTCGGTCTCAAAATATGCCGGCTCCGGATTATAAGGCAAGTCGCCGGCTTTCCAGCCGAGAACCCGTGCCACGGTGCCATTGTTCAAAAGTTCTTTTGCACGGTCGATTATTGCTTGCATCTCAAATCCTCCAATCTCACATTTTCACCAAGAGAATAAATCTTTTCCACAAAACTGTTCATTGTATCGGAAAATTTTACACCCTCTGCTGCGGATACCCATTCCACACGGGTACGGCCGTTCTCCACACCGATATAATCCAACATGGAGAATAATAAAGTCATACGTCTTCTTGCGTAGTAATTTCCTGTGCTATAGTGACAATCACCCGGATGACAACCACACATAATGACGCCGTCTGCGCCTCTTTCAAATGCACGCAGAATAAACATCGGATTCACACGGCAGGAACATGGCACACGGATAATTTTTACATCCGCCGGATATGTAAGACGGCTGCTTCCTGCAAGATCGGCTCCTGCATAACTACACCAGTTACAGCAGAACGCTACAATTTTCGGTCTGAATTCTTTCTTTTCTTCTATCGACATATTGCATCCACCTCCGCTATAATCTGTCTGTTTGAGAAGCCTTGCAGATCCATCGCTCCGGAAGGACATGTTACGGTACAAGCGCCGCATCCTTGACAAAGCGCATTGTTTACAACTGCAATTCTTCGAACCTCACGTATTCCGTGATCGTTCACTTCTTTATTTTCATAAGTAATGGCGCCGTATGGACATACATTTGTACATGCGGAACAGCCATTACATAGCAATTCATCGGATTTTGCTGTACATGGGTTTGTCATCAGCTTATCCTTTGCCAAAAGTCCTATTGCCTTCACTGCTGCCGCTCCTGCCTGTGCAACAGTCTCAGGAATATCCTTTGGTCCTTGACAGACACCGGATAAGAAAATACCGGCTGTCGGTGATTCTACCGGACGAAGCTTGGCATGAGCTTCTGTCAAAAAGTTATTCGTATCAATGCTTGCTGTCAGCATCGTTGCAATCTTTCTCACATCTGGGTTTGGCTCGATCGCCGTTGCAAGTACAACCATATCTGCTTCTTTTAAAATCTGTCGATTATCCAAAAGATCAGAACCCTGCACAAGAAGTTTGCCGTTTGGCTGCGGAATTACTTTTCCGACCTGACCTTTGATGTAATTCACACCATACTGTTCCACCGCTCTACGGTAAAACTCATCAAAGTTTTTACCCGGTGTACGAACATCAATATAGAATACTGTCACATTCACATCCGGATATTTGTCACGGATAAGCATTGCATGTTTTGCAGTGTACATACAACAGATTTTCGAGCAATATGGTTTTCCTCGATCATCCGAACAACGGCTTCCTACACATTGGATAAACACGATTTCCTTCGGAGCTTTTCCGTCAGAAAGCCGCTCCAAATGACCATGTGTTGGTCCTGCCGCATTCATCACACGTTCCAATTCTAATGAAGTGATGACATCTTTACTCTGGTTGTATGCGTACTCATCATATCGATCCAGCTTAATCGTATCAAATCCTGTAGCAACAACAATTGCGCCATACTTTTCTGTAATAATCTCATCTTTCTGCTCATAGTCAATGGCTCCTGCCTGACAGACTTTGGAACAGATTCCGCATTTTCCGGTTTTGAATTTGATACACGCCTCTCGGTCAATGACCGGAACGTTCGGAATGGCCTGAGCAAAAGGTGTGTAAATCGCACTTCTTGTATTCAGGCCTCTATTAAATTCATTGAGTGATTTTTTTGATGGACATTTTTCCTGGCAAAGCCCGCATCCGGTACACTTATCTGCGTCTACGCTTCTTGCTTTTTTGCGAATATCAACGGTAAAGTCTCCTACGAATCCGCTGACATTTTCTACTTCACTATACGTGTAAATCTTAATCTTCTCATGAGCAGCCGCTTCCACCATCTTCGGCGTCAAGATACATGCGGAACAATCCAGTGTCGGGAACGTCTTATCTAACTGTGACATTCTTCCTCCGATACTCGGCGTTTTCTCTACAATATCCACTTCATATCCTGCGTCTGCAATATCAAGGGCTGTTTGAATTCCGGCAATTCCTCCTCCGATGATCAGCGCCCGTTTTGTTACACGGCTCTCTCCTTCTTTAAGCGGTACATTTAAATTCACTTTCGCAACGGCAGCTCTCATAAGAATCACCGCTTTTTTCGTTGCCTCTTCGATATCTTTATGAATCCATGAACAATGCTCACGAATATTGGCAATCTCAACCATATATGGGTTTAGCCCCGCACGCTGGGCAGCTTTACGAAATGTTGCTTCATGCATACGTGGCGAACAGGAACACACTACAATCCCCGTCAAATTCTTTTCGTGGATGGCGTCTGCAATCTTTGCCTGCCCTGCTTCCGAGCACATATACTGATACTCTTCCGCATGCACGACTCCCGGCTCCATAAGCGCCATCTCTGCTACTTTATTAACGTCTACTGTTGCGGCAATATTACTTCCGCAATGGCAGACAAATACTCCTATCCTCTGCACTTGGCTTACCTCCTGTATCTTCGAAATGCGCTAACCAAAAGCTGCTGCGGAACATCTTCATCCAGTAATTCCGGAATCTCATCCGGTGTCAGATAACTTTGTCCGCGCTGTCTTACTACAAGCTGACGCGCTGCATCGATCAATTTCCCCGGCTTTACATCTCGCGGACATCTTTCTACACAAGCCATACAGGAAAGACATTTCCAAAGTGATTTTGAATTCACAAGGCTTTCAATATCTTCATTGACCACATAAGATACAAACTGGTGTGGTTTGATGTCCATTTCATTATAGGAAGGACATGTTGCAGAACATTTCCCGCATTTCATACATTTTAACGGATTCACGCCACTGATCTCGCGAATCTCTTCTGCGCGTTTCTTTTCAGAACTCACTATGCCTGCACCTCCTTCACCTCATCCGCAACTCCAAGGGCTTCCGCCAATATCTTTGTAAAATATACAACCGGAAGTTTTCCGCTCTTATTTAGATTATACATACAAAGCGGACAAGCTGTAATTAACATTTCTGCACCAAATCCTTCTGCGCTTTCCATAATCTTATCACACATTGTCTTTGCCATCTCTTTTTCCTTCAAAGAAATGTACCCGCCGCAACATTCATTGCGGTATGGATAAATGACAGGTTCTGCTCCAAGTGCGCGAATAAATTCTTCGATAATGCTTGGATTTTCCGGATCGTCAAAACTCAATATCTTACTTGGACGTAAAAGAAGACATCCATAATAAGCTCCGATTTTCTTCCCTGTCAGCGGGTTCACAACATGCTTCTTTATTTCCTCAAAACCAATCTTATCTCGTAATACTTCCAAGAAATGCAATACTTCCGTCTCTCCTGTATATGGTTCGGAAAGTCCCATATACCGATTGGCTCTTTCACATATATCCGCTACATTTTTCATATCATCATTGACACGTTTGATGACATGGTGGCAGGCAGAACACATCGTAACAAGCGGCTGTCCCTTTTCCTTCGCTTCGTTCAAAGCTCGAACAGAAGACAACTTTGTTGCAATCTCGTCAGATCCCATCGGATAAACTCCACCACAGCATTGCCAATCCTCAATTTCTTCCAGTTCCACTCCAAGCGCTTTGGCTGAAGCTCTGGCATACGCATCCAAGTCCTTCGCCTTTGTTCTCAAAGTGCATCCCGGATAATAGCTGTACTTCATAGTTTTCGCTGTCCTTTCTTTTATAAATCAATCTGCGCAATGACTGCTTTTAACGCGTCCGCGCTTGCTTTTAATTTCTGTACCTCATCTTCTGTAAGAGACATTGGAAGTTTTCCTTGGATTCCATTTGGTCCTACAAGCGCCAACGTGCTTAAGCACACATCTTCGATTCCGTACTCTCCGTGCATCATGGAAGATACCGTTGTGATCGAATCCGATGCTGACAATAAGAAACCGCACAGTCTTACAACTCCTCTTGTTACAGCATAAAATGTTGCGCCCTTATTTGCAATAATCTGGCCACCTGATTTTTGTACATATGTTAACATTTCGTCTTTATCAAGCGGTTTTACATCTTTTCCTAATTTCGGAAGCATATCATAATATTCATCTACCGTCACACCTGAGATTCTTGCTGCTGACCATGGAATAAAGGACGTATCTCCATGCTCACCAAATACATATGCATGAATATTTCTCTGTGCAACCTGGAAATGTTCGGAAAGACCACAACGAAGTCTTGCAGAGTCCAAAATAGTTCCGGAACCGATGATCTGATTCTCCGGAAGTCCGGATATCTTTGTAAACACATAAGTCATAATGTCTACCGGATTACTTACAATGATGTAAAGAGCATTTGGAGCAGCCTTTACAATCTCCGGTGTAATTTCTTTTAATATATTCACATTTGTCTGTGTTAACTCAATTCTTGTCTGTCCCGGTTTTCGTGGCATTCCTGATGTTATGATTACGATATCTGAATCTTTGGCATCTTCATAATCACCTGCAATAATCGAAATTGGATCTCTGAAACAAGTTCCTTGCTCGATGTCCATAACTTCGCCTTCTACCTTTTCTTTATTGATATCGATTAAAACAAGTTCCGATGCGATATCCTGTCCTGATAATGTGTATGCGATTGTTGCACCAACACTTCCTGCTCCGATAATTGTAACCTTGCTACTCATAGATTTTGTCTCCTTTTATGCTCTGATTTCGTGTATCTTTCCTTAACTATAAAACATTGTTAATTAAATAACAAGTATTTTTTTTGTATCGCTTACGAACCGTAAGAATTGACAAAACAATAGCAATGTCGCCGTTTTTTTTGTGCAAAAAAACGAAAAACTTCCAGTGTTTTGAAGTCCTCCGTTCTCGATGCTATTATTCTATTTTGCGATATGATACATCATTTTACAAAACACAACCGCCGCTATAGTACTTATAGCTGTTGACACAATCCCGGCGCCTACGATTCCGGCCGGATTCACGCTTCCGTACTGGCTTCGATAAGCAATGATATTAATTGGGATCAATTGAAGAGAAGATATATTGAGAATTAGAAATGTGCACATATCCCGACTTGCAATACTTTTGTCTCGATTTGGATTCAACTCCTGCAGACTTTTCATTGCCAAAAGTCCCGCCGGCGTTGCCGCCCACCCAAGCCCCAATACGTTCGCAATCATATTGGTCGTAATATGCCGTTCCGCAGAATGACCTTTCGGAACCCCTGGAAATAAGAATCGGAGTATTCCTCCCATCTTCTTCGCTGCTCCCTCTAAGATTCCTGCTTTTGTTGCAATCTCCATCAATCCTGACCACATCGACATAATTCCAATCATCACAATGCAAAGATCTACAGCTTCCTTCGCAGAATCAAGGGCGCCATTGGTTATATCCGGCATCTTTCCACTAAACACTCCAAAGATGATTCCGGCTATAATCATGCCGCCCCATAAATAATTCAACATATTTGCCTCACTGGATTTTTATTAAAATCTTATGCAAAGCTACTATACTTTTATGTTCCTTCTCTCCAAACGTCTATTCACAATTCCACGAATCAAAGAATATACCACAGAAACCAATGGAATAAATATCAACATTCCTACAATCCCCATCAAGCTTCCACCGATACTAACTGCCACAAGTACCCAGATAGATGGAAGTCCTACGGAGTTTCCCACTACATGCGGATAGATCAGATTCCCTTCTATCTGCTGCAGTACAAAGAACATAACTATAAATCCTAATGCCTGCACCGGATTCACCATAAAAATCAAGATGGTTCCCACTGCACATCCGATAAATGCTCCGAAAATCGGAATTAATGCGGTAAACGCAATCAATACTCCGACAAGCAAAGCATACGGCATCTTAAACAACGTCATTGTTACAAAAAACATCGTTCCTAAAATAACTGCTTCCACACATTGACCTGTAAGGAAATGCGAAAATGTCTTATATGCCATAGAAGATATTGCAAGCATAATCTCCATCCAATCTCTCGGAATAAACGCATACCCTATCTTTTTCACCTGCACATGCAGACGCTCTTTTTGAAGTAAAATATAACAAGCAAAAATAAAACCAATTGCCAATGTTGTGACCGCGCTCACGATACTTCTTGCTACTGCAAATGTAGAATCCATAACGTTACCCGCGCCGTTTGTAAAGAAACTTACCATATTTTCCAGGATTTTATTCCAGTTAAATTCGATGCCTTCAATCCACTCCACTACATCTGGATTATTTTGGAATAGCTCTTCTGCATAAAGAAGCATTTTCGGAATTTCTCGCTGGATAGTCACGCCTACATTTGCAATCGTTCGTGTAAGCTCCGGAATCACAATAAACATCACAAGAAAAATGATTCCAAAGACAAAAACCAATGTGAGCACAAAACTGGCTGGTCTTGCCAGTTTTTGTGCCATTTTATTGTTTTTCAATTTCTTTTGTCCAAATAACTTTTCTTCCACAAAATGCATCGGTACATTTAACACAAATGCAATTCCTCCGCCGATTAAAAACGGCAGAATAATGTTCACCGCATGTCCCAGCAGCTTAAAAAACACTTCATAATTCCATACGATCATGACTACGACTACCGCAAACACGATCAAGCCTCTGATTTTCCGAATAGTTTCTTTGTCTAAATTCATTCACTCACCCTATCTTTTTCTAATCCATTTCAACAGTTGGATTAACGGAAGATTCAATAACGACAGGCCGTATACCGTAAATAACTGTGTTACATTCAAAGTCTGTACCTTAAAAATCGTATCCACAGCCGGAATCATCAGTACAGATGTAATCAGAACAAGACCTAAAACAAAAGCACCTAGCAGATAGATATTATTGAAAAATGTTTTTGAAAATAATACCGGTCTGTCTGATTTACAGTTAAATCCATGTACAAGACGCGACGTACAAAGTGTACCAAATGCCATTGTACTTGCGAGAAGAGCATTGCCTTCTACTCCCGCAAATCCTCGATATCCGAGCATAAATGCAACCATAGTCATAATTGCAATAGACAAACCTTCCAGTCCTATTTTTGCCAGGAAGTCTTTTGTCAGAATAGATTCGTTCATTGGACGCGGTTTTTCGTCCATTACAGCTTTTGTATGTGGTTCCAATCCAAGCGCAATTGCCGGAAGACTATCCGTCAACAAGTTGATAAATAGTAGATGTACCGGTGCAAATGGCACAGGCAACCCGGCAATCGCCGCATATAGAACCGCAAGGATTCCTCCAAAATTACCGGATAACAGGAATTGAATGGAACCTTTGATATTTTTGTATACGTTTCTTCCGTTCTCTACTGCTTTTATAATAGTAGCAAAATTATCGTCCGTCAACACCATAGATGCAGCATCTTTGGAAACTTCTGTTCCCGTAATTCCCATTGCGACACCAATATCTGCCTGTTTAAGGGCCGGTGCATCGTTGACGCCGTCTCCTGTCATAGATACGATGTTTCCTTTTTCCTGCCATGCACGTACGATTCGAATCTTATGTTCTGGTGTTACACGAGCATACACAGAAATACCTTCCACAAAGTCTTTCAATTCTTCATCTGACAGGTTATCAATCTCCGCTCCTTCACAAGCCTCGGATTCATCTTTTAAGATACCGATTCGTTTTGCAATCGCTGCTGCTGTCACCTTATGGTCTCCTGTGATCATAATCGGCTTAATTCCTGCACGAATACATTCCGCAACCGCTGCCTTCGATTCCTCTCTTGGAGGATCCATCATAGAAATCAATCCGATAAAGATTAAATCATTTTCATCTTCAAGGGTCAACAAATGTCCCTCTTCAATCGGCTTATATGCAAAAGCTAAAACACGGAGTCCTCCCCTTGAAAATTCTTGATTCTGATTTTCAATCTTCTCTTTCTCTTCCTCTGTAAGAGTTGTAATCTCTCCATTTTTCCAAATTCGATCCATTCTTGTAAGAAGAACATCTACAGCGCCTTTTGTCAACATGACCGGTCCATCTTCCAATACATGAGCCGTCGACATTAGCTTTCTATCACTATCAAATGGGATTTCACTTGTACGTGGGAATTTTCCTCTTACATGTTCCGGTGTAGCTCCAAGTTTTGTTCCCAGATTAATAAGGGCTGTTTCTGTCGGATCCCCAATTTCTACTCCATCAACATTCGTAGAATCATTGCAAAGAATACTGTATCTTAACAATTGTCTTTGTCCGGCTGCATGACGATCGATCTCACCTGCCGGAATTCTCATTCCATTCACATAGTAATCTTCTACTGTCATCTTATTCTGTGTCAATGTTCCTGTTTTATCCGAACAGATAACGGACACACTTCCGAGTCCTTCTACTGCTTGCAGTTTACGAATGATTGCATGCTCTTTTGCCATTTTCTGCGTTCCAAAGGAAAGCACGATCGTTACAATAGAACTCAGCGCCTCCGGAATTGCTGCTACTGCCAACGCAACTGCAAATAAAAATGCGTCTCCCGCGGAGTCTCCTCGCATAACGCTAATTCCAAACAGAATCGCACAAAATACTAAGATCAATATAGAAAGTTTCTGTCCGAACTGGTCCAAATTCACTTGAAGCGGAGTCTTTTTCTCAGATGTTGTTTTAAGAAGTGTCGCAATCTTACCAACCTCTGTTTCCATTCCAATCGAAGTTACAATAAAAGATCCTCGTCCATATGTCACAAAACTTCCCGAAAATACCATATTCGTTCTGTCCCCAAGCGGTACCTCTCCTTCGATAGTATCCTCTGTCTTTTCCACACCAAGACTTTCTCCGGTCAATGCACTTTCGTCGATTTTAAGACTTGCATTTTTCAAGATACGTCCATCAGCAGGAACATAATCTCCCGCCTCTAACATTACTTCATCACCAATTGTCAATTCCCCAGAAGGAATTTGCACTACGTTTCCATTCCGTAACACCTTCGCAACCGGCCCCGACAGTTTTTTTAAGCTTTGCAAAGATTGCTCTGCTTTGACTGTCTGTACGGTACCAAGAATTGCATTCATAGTGATTACAATTAAAATGACTGCTGCGCTCTCCACATCTCCCATAAATCCGGAAACAATTGCCGCAACAATCAGAATAATTACAAGGAAATCTTTAAATTGCTCTAAGAAAATTTGAAATGTACTTTTTTTCTTTCCTTCTGTCAATTCATTTTTACCATACTGCTCCTGATGGGATCTCACCTCTTCGTCCGTAAGCGGTTCCAATTTCCCATTCACCTGCATTCTTACTTCATCTGCAGACATCTGATAACTTGCTTTCATATCTCACTTCTCCTCCGTTTCTTCTCCGTGCATCAGTCTCTTTTATTATGCCCCGATTTCCCAGGAATACTATGAATTCTCTATGGACAACTATGCATAAAAAAAGAGACCTCTATTGCACACAAATGATGCAATAAAAGTCTCACTGTTTCATTACGATACGGATGATGAATCATCGTACTGACGACATCGCAAACGTCTAAACGCCAGTTACTCCCTTTTATTCAAAAATAACTATAAGCTGTCTTTCCCTGTCTGTCAACAAAAACTTAAAAAAGACACACTTTTTTTACAATTCAATCTCTATCTTTCTTCCGGTTCTGTGATACTGATGATATCTTACTCCCGCAGCATCAAACATTCTTTTTGATGCTAACACCGATGGTGTATCCGCGTACTTATCTTCATCATACACTACTTCCTTGATGCCGGACTGGATAATAGCCTTCGCACATTCATTACATGGGAACAACGATACATATAGCTTGGCACCGGCTAAGCTTCCACCACTATAATTCAAAATGGCATTCAGTTCACTATGCACCGTGTATACATATTTGGTTTCAAGAGGATTCTCCCCCTCTCTCTCCCAAGGGAACTCGTCATCCGAGCAGCCCTTTGGCAATCCATTATATCCCATAGATAGAATCTTATTATCCTGACTTACAATACAACAGCCTACCTGTGTGTTCGGATCCTTGGATCGTTTTCCTGATAAAAGCGCAACGCCCATAAAATATTCATCCCAGGTGATATAATCCTTTCTCTTACAGCTCATACCTCTTCCTCCGCATGTTCTTTATTTTGTTCCGAAAATACGGTCTCCTGCATCTCCAAGTCCAGGAACAATATATCCGTGATCGTTCAATTTTTCGTCCAAAGCGCCGATATAAATGTCCACATCCGGATGTGCTTCCTGCATGCGTTTCACTCCTTCCGGAGCCGCAATGATACATAAAAATCGAATATTTTTAACGCCTTTATCTTTTAACATCTGTACTGCCGCCACGCTTGACGCACCGGTTGCAAGCATCGGATCCACAACAAACACATCTCGTTCTTCGCAATCTACCGGTAATTTACAAAAATACTCTACCGCTTCCAACGTCTCCGGATCACGATATAATCCAATATGTCCTACTTTTGCTGCCGGAATCATAGCTAGCATCCCTTCTACCATGCCAAGCCCAGCGCGAAGAATCGGCACTACCGCAAGTTTCTTGCCTGCCAACTCCTTACCTGTCATCTCACAGATCGGTGTTTTAATCTGCACGTCCTGAAGTTTCAAGTCTCTTGTTGCCTCATAGCAGATTAACATTGCAATCTCGCTTATCATCTCACGAAAATCTTTGGAACCTAAATCTTCTCTTCGAATTAAACTAATTTTATGACTGATCAATGGATGATCCATTACATGTACTTTTGACATACTATTCCTCCTGTTTTTACATCTTATTCTCAGCTTCTGCATTCAATCTTTCAACAAGCTTTGCAATCATTTCCTGCAGCATCTCAAATACTTTTCCATACTCCGTAAGCGGTTGTCCATACGGATACGGAATTTCCGTATCAATCTCCACAAATTCACTCAACGTATACACGTTCTTTACAAACTCATATTCGGAAACGATTTTCCATTTTTGTCCTTCTTCCATAGTAAGAACTAACGTATCTTCATCTAGATCTTTTTCTTCAAATTGCACCGCTTCATGATTACAAAGCGTCATCTGCCGACTCTTCATAATCGCCTCTGCTTTCTGATTTGCCGGTTCCGGAAATAAAACAACCATTCCTCGCGATTCCACTTCATATTCCTGCGCAAGATCTTGATTCCGCAAAATCTCTGCCGCCATAGGGCCTCGGCAGTTATCGGTTGTACTTACAAAAACTATCCTTCTGTACTTCTGTAGCGAAACAATCGACTTCGCATCAAGTACTTGATGTCCTGCCGCCTTCTCCAAACGGTTCATTACCGCTTCCATCAATCCTTCTGCAGCAAATGACTCACTATAAATATAATCTACATCTTCATCATCAAACTCTCGAAGTACACGATATAAATTCTTGGCGATTGATCCTTGGCTTAATCGCGAACCTACATTCTTGACAATTCCGTTTGTATATTCTTGCAAAGTCTCGGTACTGGCAATGATCCCTGCTGTTTTTCCACGCCGCTTTAAATCATAAGACAATTGCTTAATCGCCTTTACCTCATCTTCTACTTCTCCTTCTACAATAGAAAGTCCTGCTTTTGGCGCATAATGACGATATTTCATTCCCGGAGCTTTTGGAGCCTCCGTACTGTTCTCGTCCAAAATAGCTCGATCAATCTGAATCTCACCAATACAACCTTCTAACATTTCTTTTGTAACAGCGCCCGGTCTTAAAATCATCGGTGGTTCTACCGTCATATCGACAATCGTAGATTCTACTCCGATATCCACACTTCCTCCGTCCAATATCATCTCAATCTTACCATCCATGTCCTCCTCAACATGTTTTGCCGTCGTAGGGCTTGGTCTTCCGGATGTATTGGCGCTTGGAGCCGATACATAGCCTCCACCCGCCAGAATCAATGCTCTTGCAATTGCATCATCCGGCATTCGAACTGCTACCGTATCCAAGCCTCCCGTTGTTCCAAATGGTACAACGTCCGTTTTCTTAAAGATCATAGTCAAAGGTCCCGGCCAAAAAGCCTCGGCCAAATCAATTGCCTTCTTCGGAATAACTGCTGCCACCTTATCTAAATAAGAAAGTTCTGCAATATGCACAATCAGCGGATTGTCCGAAGGTCTTCCTTTTGCCGCATAAGTTTTTTTCGCAGCTTCTTCATCTAATGCATTAGCTCCTAGTCCATATACTGTTTCTGTTGGAAATGCTACAAGTCCTCCTTCTTTCAAAATAAGACCCGCTTGATCCATAATCTCTTCGTCTATTTGGTTTTTATCGATTTTTCTAATTAATGTTTTCATAGAGAGTATTATAACATCAAATCCAACAAAAAAAAACCCACAGTTGATTACAGTTCATTACAATTCCTATTGCAAAATCTTTACAATTCCATCACAGATCAATTGCGCCATCTTATCTTGATATTCTGGTGAATTTAACAGTTCTGCCTCTTCCCAGTTACTCAAAAATCCGCATTCCACAATGATTGTAGGTATCTTTGTCTTTTTCAACATATAATACGTACCGTTTTCCTTTGCCTGACGTTTATTTGTAGGATTCGCCAAACGAAAGTTCTCCTGCATGATCTCGGCCATCTTTTTTCCCTCTTCTGAATGTGTATAATAAAATACCTGTGCACCTTTTACTTCTTCTGACGAATAACTGTTTTGATGGATGCTCACTGCTATAGATGCATCTGATTCGTTGATGATTTTTACTCTCTTTTTCATATCATCTGCTTTGTGATTTGTTGCATCTGTTGACGATAAACTTTCTCCATCTTCGCGTGTCATAACCACTTTAATCTTGTTCTTCTCCAGTTTTTCTTTCACTTGCAAAGCAATTTGTAAATTAATATCTTTCTCAAGACTTTTATTTACACCAATTTTCCCCGGATCACTTCCCCCGTGTCCTGCGTCTATCACGACACTTTTCTTCATTGTCTCCTTTTCTACCTGCCCACTCGATACAACCACACTCATGGTCTTTCCAATCAATACTGCAGACAGCAGCAATATGATCGACATGGATACTCTTATTTTCCGATACACAAAAATCCCCCTACAGCATTTACCATTAGTATATGCTGCAAGGGGATTGTCCTAGCTTTTTAATTCACATATTTGAGAATCAATTCCCAAACGCTTGCATTCTCAAATCCAAGTTTCCACGTTGCCACTCCTGCAAGATGATGTTCCTTCATAACTTTTAACTTCTCTTCCAGTGATTTTTCATCTTCCAGCCACATCTTATATGTAGCTCCTTCTGACTCCCACTGTGCAAAGTACTGTTTTGTCTTATCATCCCATTCGAATTTTCCACCGGCTTTTTCTGCAACCTGTCTTGCTTTATTCATAGCATACGTTTCACTTGTAACTTTCATTGGATAATTTGCCGCTTCTGTTCCTGCTTCTTTTGCCAGCTCCGCTTCAGATTTCGGAACTTCCTTCCAAAGTCTTGTATAAAGCGGCATCGCATTGATTACTTTTTCTGCCGGAACATCTTTTAATGTTTCTTGGATTCCGTCTTTTACATAATCAATAGACGCAACAGAACCGCTTTCAGGCGAACCGCCAAAATGCTCATCATATCCCATAATCACGACATAATCAGCAACGATTCCTTGTTCTTTCCTATAATAGTGCTTATTATATCCTTTCGGCACATAATTATCTACTGAAAGCACAATTCCATTTTTTCTACATTCAATGGATAATTCACGGATAAACTGAATATAATGCTCACCTGTCTTTTCTGCTACTGTTTCAAAGTCTACATTAATTCCGTCCAACCCAACTTTTTTCGCCTCTGATATCAATTGATTCACAAGAGTCTGTCTGCTGGATGTTCTGCTTAATAATTCATGAGTTTCCTCCGAAGAAGAAATTCCCTCTCCGCCAATTGGATCAAAGTTTCTTACAAGCCCCCATACTTCCAGTTGAGCCTGATGTGCAAAATTCACATAATCCGTACTTGCGATTGATTGAATATTACCTTTTGTATCTTTGATACTAAACCATGTCGGAGAAATTGTTGTAAGTCCTTTTGTATTTGCTATCGTGCTGAGAACTCCATTGTTTGCTGTCTTTGAAGTTACCTGATGCCATGCAAGATTGATAGTGTAGTCTTTCTTAATGCTGGTAAATTCCTCTTCTTTAAACGCTCTGTCATAATTCACGGTTTCTTCTTTCTTCAGATATTTTTCCATGATATAACCAATACAGCCGTTTTCTGTACGAACTTTTTTCCATTTTCCTTCGTTCTCGATAACATGTACTGTTTCTTTTTTCTTTACATCTGTCAAGATTGGACTTTTTACTCCTGCCAGTCGTCTTACTTCCGAATCTTTCTTTACTTCTGCAATCTTCACCTTATTCCAATCTGTTTGGATCACAACTCGGCTGACTTCTTTGTCAAACTTCTTATATTCGATATCCGTATATTCTTTGATAAAATCAAGCGCAATATATGCTGTGCTTCCCTCTGTTTTTAAAATTACATAATCTTTACTCTTCTTATCTTTAGAAATGGAATACTCTTTGCTTCCTACTCCTACTGAAACCATATCATTCGGAAGGGCATAAAGCAGTAAATTCTCATTTGGATCCCAGTAAAATCTACCGTTGATGTAGTCTCTGACTGCTGCATATTCAAGATAAATCTGGCCATCGACTTCCATTCCTTTTGATTCTAAAATCTCATTGTTTACAACTACAGCAAGCTGGTCTTCACTTGTTATTCCATAATATTCTTTCAAATCTGCCCGCGCCTTAGATGGTCCGTATTTTTTCCATACTAATGTTGAACCCAAAATACCAACTGCTAATATAATCAAAACAAGAATTCCCAGTATTAAGGAACGTTGCCTTCTTCTCCTTGATCTCTTCTTACGGCGTTTTCTATTTGCTGTATTTCTTCCTGCTCCGGATACATTCTGTCTATTCGGTTTTCTTGTGCCGTCCGGTCTTCTTGCTCCGTCCGGTCTTCTTGCTCCGTCTGGCCTTCTTGCTCCATCCGGTCTTCTTCTGTCTCTTTCGTCCATGCCGCACCTCCTATCTTACCTATTATATCAATAATCAAAGCGTACGTCATTAGGAATTTCGACATTTTTCGCCACAGGGAGAAATTTACATCTTTTTACGAGGGGTATTGTAATTTTAATTCAAACTTTTCACCTTATTGAAACAGAGTTCTTCTACATGCCCATCCTCATCTAAAATATAATCTCTCATATATGTAGACTTTTCTTTTACCATATGAGCTGCCGCGATCTGAAGCGGACTCGCACATTCTCCATCGATCCGCATATGGATCCCATAACGTTCAAATTCAGATAATTCCGCAAATAAGTCGCGATATGCTTTTTCATCTTCCTGCATAATTGTTTCCTTTCTCTTGGCAACTATGGCCCAAGGATATCTTTTCCAAAAGAAAGTATAAAAATATGATATATTATTTGGTAAAAATGATAAAAATATCCTCCAGGCTGACAAGAAGATAGTCCATTAATAGTGTCATTTTTTATCTATTATTCTGTGCTTAGTGCGTTGATGCTTTGTCGGAAATGACTGATGTTACATTCGATTTTGCCTCACTGCAAATTACAGATAATTTAGATTTGTTACAAGATTTTTTATTAAGAACTTTTGACTGTAAATTATTTTCGAAAAATATATCCCTCCTCTACATAGATACATAGTTACCGGAAAGACTATCTTCTTGTATTAGCCATTATATAGACTCCGCATTCGCTTTGCAAGTATTTTTTCTAATTTTCTTTACATATTTTTCGTTTTTGTTTATACTAATAATTGAGTAAGTATTTTTATTGGCAGATAGGAAGTGATTCTATGAAGATTGAAAAAATTAGTGATAACCAAATCCGCTGTACTTTGACCCGTGCCGATTTGGCTGACAGAGAATTAAAAATAAGCGAACTGGCCTACGGATCTGAGAAGGCAAAATCACTTTTCCATGATATGATACAGCAGGCAGCCCACGAATTCGGTTTTGAAGCAGACGATGCTCCTCTTATGATTGAAGCAATCCCAACTTCTTCCGATTGTATCGTACTGATAATTACAAAAGTGGATAATCCAGAAGAACTGGATGCACGTTTCTCTAAATTTGCCCCTTCGCTTTCAGAGAATACAAACAATAAGATGCAGAATGTTCTCGACAAATTGGAGGGAGCAGAACATTTTCTCGATTTACTCGATAAAGTGAAAGAAGCCGTCGCCAAACAACCTGAATCAATGGATACAGAGGAAACGGAAAACGCTTCCGTGAAATCTCCTGAAGTTCGTCTATTTATATTTGATTCTCTGGATAGTGTGATCCATGCGTCACATTTGCTTGCAGGTATGTACTATGGGGCTAATTCCTTATATAAAGATGCAAAAGATGATGTATATATTCTCGTACTCTCACAATCAGAACATACTCTCAATGATTTTAATCGAGTTTGTAACATGCTTACTGAATATGCATCTTTGGAAAAAGCGGACGGCGCTACTTTAGCATATCTGGAAGAACATTGTGAATTGATCGTTTCAAAAGACGCTGTACAAAAATTGGCGTCCATTTAATTACTATGCAAAATAAAAAAGGGTGTGGAAATTGTCGGATGACTCTTCTCCACACCTTTTTTATGAATTTTCTTATGCATTAGCTGCTAAAAATGCATTGATTTTTTCTAATAATAAATCTCCATCAAGTCCGTGTACGATTGCTGCTTCTGTTAATGTCTCAGCCTGAGATGCCGGACATCCAAGGCAATGCATACCTGCTTCCATAAGAATTGGTGCTACTTCTGGATGTTCAGAAATCATTTGTCCAATTGTCATGTCTTTTGTAATTACTGCTGCCATTGTGACGCCTCCTTTTATTGTATTTAACGTTCTATATTTTTTACATTAGCGGTTCTAATTATAATACCTTTTAAAAAAATTATCAATACATGCTAAAAATTATTTTTCCAATCCATCTTTCAATTGTATATACATCTTTGTTTAATTTTTGACTATTGAAAAGTCAAGGTTATTTTCTGTTTTTTTCGACATACATTTAATTTCATGATTAGTTCACAAAACATCCGTTCTTTTTATCCCCAAAATTTATCCCCACATTTTATCCCAAATATTGTGGATAATGTGGATAACTCTGTGTAAAACTCATTTTTCCACATATTTCTACATGTATAACATGTGGATAAGTTTATTTTTAATGTTGAATACTAAAAATACAATTTTGGACAAAAAAATACAACTTCCAACAAAAAGCCAGACTTTTGTGCAATTTGTATATTGGTTAAATTGTCAATAGCTTCTCTAGGAATTTTTTCTAAAATTCTTGTCTGCACATATTGACAAAGCATTCTTTTTTTTATAATATAGTTTTAGTAATTGTTATTATTATTAGAATGAAGGGAGGACCCTATGCCAGCAATTAAATATAGCCGACAAAGAGAGTCCATCAAAAGGTATCTCGCATCAACCAGGGAGCATCCTACTGCTGATACTGTTTATACCGAAGTAAAAAAAGATTTCCCTAATATTAGTTTAGGAACTGTTTACCGAAACCTTAATCTTTTAACAGAACTTGGAGAGGCAATTAAAATTTCAACACCGGATGGTGGAGACCGTTTCGACGGGATTACCGAACCACATTGTCACTTCTTTTGCAAAGAATGTGGATCTGTACTGGACATTGATATGCCGGAAAGCAGTTTTATTAACGAAATGGCTGAAAAAAATTTTGATGGACAGATTGATAACCACAGCATCATGTTTTTTGGAAAATGTGAAAAATGTTCAAAGAAGTAAAATAATAGTTGACATTTAAATCAAATTGTGGTAAATTAAAATCAGTAATTGTTACTGATTTTGTTAAATAAAAAATTCAAATAAGAAAAGGAGATTTTATCATGAAAAAATTTGTATGTACAGTATGCGGATATGTTTACGAAGGAGAAGCTGCACCAGCTGAATGTCCACAGTGCCACGTTGGAGCTGATAAATTCAAAGAAATGGTAGGAGAAAGAACTTGGGCTGCAGAACACGTTGTAGGTGTTGCTCAGGGTGTAAGCGAAGACATCATCGCTGATTTAAGAGCTAACTTTGAAGGTGAATGCTCAGAAGTAGGTATGTACCTTGCAATGGCAAGAGTTGCTCATAGAGAAGGATACCCAGAAATCGGTTTATACTGGGAAAAAGCTGCTTACGAAGAAGCAGAACACGCTGCTAAATTCGCTGAATTATTAGGTGAAGTTGTAACAGACAGCACAAAGAAAAACCTTGAGATGAGAGTTGAAGCTGAAAATGGTGCAACAGCAGGTAAATTCGACCTTGCAAAACGTGCAAAAGCTGCTAACCTTGATGCTATTCACGATACAGTTCACGAAATGGCTAGAGACGAAGCTCGTCACGGAAAAGCATTCGAAGGACTTCTTCAGAGATACTTTGGCTAAGCTACAAGCCAAGCAAAAGAGTGATAATAACGCCCTGCAAGTTTACTTGTAAGGGCGTTTATTATTTCTCTTTTATTCGGCGACAGCCGACATGAAATAGCCCGTTAGGGCTATGAATGGCTTGGCGTAACTTAGCAGTTTTCGAGCTGGCGAAGAACTGTCGCTTGCAGAACAAGCCTGCATTCACATCATCAATATTTACTCATATATTTTTCTGCATCTTCTTTTGATATTGAAAATTTTTCCACTATTTTTTCGCAAATTATCGTTTTAATATTTTTTCTTTTATAATTTCTCCATCTTCCTCGGAAAAATAAGGCAGATTCTGCACACGATTTTTCGCTGATGCCAAAAGATATATCTCGCCCTTTTGTATTTTCATACATTTCGCCAGCGGATTTTGCTTTAATTCTACATACTGAATTTTTTTATAAGAAACAAAACAATATCTTTTCACAAAAAATCCACTGACACTCATTATATACTCTTCCCCAAAAGTACTTCCGGCAGTTATATAGTACAACACCAACAGCATCAAACACCATAAACTGAATAATCCACTTCCGGTTGCAATCCAAATTTTATATTCAGAAGAATAAGCCAAAGCTATTATTGTTCCGGTTCCAATGAATAACATATACATCGCGATCGGACATAGCCAAGCAATCCACGTCTTCATCGTCTGCCTATGGTACTCCATTTGGATTGTCTCTTCCAATTCCGGAAGAAATTCTTTCATTCTTATATGTATCACATCTTTTTTACAATATGGGAATAGAAATGCCTCTGCTTCCGCTTCATCATCGCCCATACCAATATTAATAATCTCTGCCATATATCGACCGGCTATTCTTGCTGTCAAAGATTGGCGCAAAATTAAACCGTTAATTTTTTCAACCGGAATCGTATAGTTTACTTTTTTAAACAATCCGTAACGAATATATAGCTTATCTCCTCTTCGAGCAATCTTAAATCCATAATATCGGATAAATCCTTTCAAAATATCTCGAATCGCAGTCATACACATAATTACTGCCAATACAAAACTTAGTATCATTCCCAAAATGCTTTCGCCAATGCTGAGTTTTTCTATCGCCATCGATATCATTCCGACTACACCGACCAAAGTTCCGATTGCAACCAGCACAGAGAAAATATTGATAGATAGAAATCCATGCGCAAGAATGTCTCCAAACTCCGCTTCATAGTCCCATAGTTCCTCTCCACTTTCCTCATCCTGCGTTACTGTTTCCCCTTTGCTTTGCCGCATCAGTTTCATCAAATAACTGCGAAATTGTTCTGCATCGGCTTTTTTCAATACAATTTTCACATCTGTTTGTTCTGCCGTTGACAAACTATTCGTATCCAGCTTTACCTTGCAAGTCCCCATCAGCATCTCAAACAGATTCTGTTCTGTATTTACATTGGAAATATTTTTAATACCGATCGTATTTTTCTTCTTGTTGATCGTGTTCTTCTCTATCACAATACTATTGTCACAAATAGAGATATAGGTTTTCGCCCATATCACCAGCTGATACAGACAAGTCAGAACAAGAATACCAAACACGATTCCTCCCCCGATCAAAGCTGTCATATTCACATCTTCTGTTGTACCATTTTCCAAAAATCCGATTACTTCATCTACATTTGTCAGACAAAGGACAAAAATCACACCCGACATTGCTCCCAGCTGTTCCAAAACAACAGAAATGTGATTGCGAAATCGAATATTATGTTCCATCTTCTTCCCTCTGCTCTTTCACAATCTCGTTAATACGCTGTCTCAAGCTTTCTGCAATCTGCTCTGCCTTTTCTTCATCAAGAAAACGCAGTGTCACATCACCGCCTGCCGTTGTTACGGTCACTTTTGCCACATGAAACATCTGATCGATCGGACCTTTTGCCATCTCAAGCTTATGAAGACGCTCGATCGGAACAATATTTCTCTTCACAAAAAGATATCCTTCTTTGATATCGATACATTCCTCATTGATACTGTAGCGATATCTGTGATAACGAAAATAAGGTTCGATCACCATAGCAACAACTGCATATGCAGCTAATATGAGGGAAATGATTTTTCCTATTTGAATGTCTTTCGGAATCAACCAATAGTAATTTACTACACCAATTATAATAAGAAAAATCACATCTCCAATGATTTCTGCCGTATACATGCACCCAAGCGCTCTCTTTGAAAGTCTCTCGTATTTCATATTTCCCTCCTTTAGCATGTTAAAGTATTAGATAGAAAAATCTTATCATATAGACTTCTAACTTTCCAATGATTTATTCTTATTTTTTTCTAAAGAAAGAAAAAGAGTACTTCCCGCCATCGAACATAACATGCACCATCCCAAATTTCGAAACATATCCATATCTGTCCAATGCCATTCCTTTTTTACCAATATACGCATCATTTCTATTTTTTGTCGAAAAAGTTCGCCCCAGAACTCAAAATCTGACCAGGCTGTTGGGATATAATCATCCGAAAATCGAACGCCCATTTTTACAATTCCAAAAGCTAATACAATACCGACAATCACAAGACCCCACTTCCACACTTCACGCCAAACTGAAACTTCCATTGTCCTAATATGTTGTCTTACAAACCGGATAAATTGGTATAGCAGCAACCACAGCGGTAGAGAAAGCATGATCCGTCCAATTCCAATATAAAAATCACTTTCACTATACCAAGACGTCTCTCCCGGGAGCAGTCCTGCCAGCCTTTGTTTCACAAGCGACAATGGAACGCCTTTTGCTTTCGCCCGAATATACGGATAACTGTCTCGGTCTGATTGAATCATACAGAGAGAGTCCTTCCGGTTCAGAACTCCGCGTACCTCATAAGGAACTTTATGAATCTGCTCTTCTTCTGTCTGCAAAATCCATATCGTTTCTCCTATAGACTTTACCGTTCCAAAAAGTTGGTATGCCATTTCTTTACTCAAAACACACCCCTTTCGATCGCTTGCTGCAACAAAGTTTCCTTGCAAGAGACAGTCTCCTGCCGCCAACTGCATATTTCCAGCCGTTTCTATCAGCAAAGCTTCCACGGTCCGATTCAGATCACAATTTGAAAGCATACGTTTTTCTTCTATTCTATATAATACAATATCCTGTATCTTCAAGATCAAAGGCGAGCACCAAGACACCTACCTTGGAACCGTTCTTGTTCTCTCTCGAAAATCGTTTCCGCTCACTTGTGCTTTTGGCAGACATGAGTCCAACATATCAGAGCATTTTCTTTCAGTTTATCTTCTTTCTCGTATTGGAAATACTCGGAACCCTCTGCCTCTATCTAGTCAGTAGATTTCTTGTAAAACGAGCGATCAAACCGGTTGAAATCTATCAGAAGAAACAAAATGAGTTCATCGCCTCCACTTCTCATGAACTACGCTCCCCTCTCGCCGTCATTCAGACAAGCACTGCAACCATCAAAACCATGCCGGAGCAGACAGAAAACATGGCAGATTTGATTGAACGTGAATGTATCCGCTCCGGAAATCTGATTAAAAATCTTCTTCTTTTATCTAAGCCTGATGAAAGCGTCCTTGCCCTTTCTTCGCTTGAAGAAGTAGAACTGGACACTGTGCTGCTGCAATTATTGGAAAACTATGAAATTCTGTGTCATACGAAAGGAATTCGTTTAGCTTTAAAACTTCCGAGCGAATTTCTTCCCACTATCAAAGGAAATGCTGCCTGGATTTATCAGATTTTAAGTATTTTTCTTGATAATGCCATCGCCTATGGATGCACAGAAGAGGAGTCGACGCTTATTATAATGGAAGCATATGCCGACACAAGAAATGTATCTGTTTCCATCTCAGATCACGGTATGGGAATTCCAGATCATGTCAAACCTCATATTTTCGACCGTTTTTATAAAGCAGATGCTTCACGAAATGATAAAGAACATGCCGGATTGGGACTTAGCATTGCAAAAATACTGGCAGAACGGATGGATTTGGAAATTAGGGTAAAAGACACACCGGGAGGAGGCGTTACTTTCGAATTGGAATTTGATGTATATTAAAAATATGAGGTAGCTTTTACAAACTACCTCACTTTCTTATATTGCTTTTTTCATTCTTGGAATTGCTCCAATTTTTAAAAGAGCAGGTCTTGCTGCATTATAGACGAATCCAACTAATACTACTGAAACAATTGCATTTACAAGTGTTGTTACTGCACTTAACTTTGCCAACACCTCCGCTGCTGTCTGTGGCTGCCCCAAAATAAACATCTTATAAAAGTACCCCACGACAGGATCTGCAATGACATTAAATCCTAATCCGGCTACGGATGCGATCACACTCCATTTTAAAACGTACTTTTTATCCGTACTTTCATTAATCTTCGCAATCTTATGTGCAACTAAGCCGACAATCAATCCGATACAAAATTTTAAAAGAAACGTTTTTGGCGCCACCGTAATGTAAACTGGATCCATAATATCTGCAATCGACATTCCAACTGCACCCGCAAGTCCTCCATATACACCTCCAAGCATCAAAGCTGCCAACACACACACTGCGTTCCCAATATGAAGCGAACTTGCATCTCCACCTGGAAGTGGGATTTTAATCTGTAGAAATGTGAATGCTACATAACAGAGCGCTGCCATAAGCGCTGTTTCTGTCAATTTTACTAAAGTTTCATTTTTTGTTTTCATAACTCTCTTCCTTTCTTAGTGTCCGTTTCGAACTTTTATGTAAGGTCATCATAACACCATTCTGGAATTATAGAAACTTCCAATTTAATTCTTTTTAACCATACCAGTTTTTATATGCAAACTTTTATTTTTGATTAGCAGGTTCAATTGCAATAGATTTTCCTTTGATTTTTGCATTTTTCATGGCAACTAACACATCTTTTGCATATTCTCTCGGAACTTCCACAAATGTATACTTATCAAACATATCGATTGTTCCGATCAGCTTCCCTGGCATACCGCTTTCTCCTGCAAGAGCTCCTACAATATCTCCCGGTCTTGCTTTTTGTTTCTTTCCAATATTGATAAAAAGACGTACCATTCCCGGTTCTTCTGCTCCGGTATCTCCAAAGTCGAAAGCGTCTTCTCCTTCATCTTCCTTTGTCATTCCTACATGCATTTTCAAAAATGCAGCCGCAATGTCCATAGCTGTGTAATCCGAATGGTTGACTTTGTTTTCAATAGCCTCGATCATAGCTGTCAAATCTTCATTTTCAATCATTCGATCTACTTCATCTAAAATATTTTCGATCTTCGTATTTGCCACATCATCAAGTGACGGAACCTTTTGTGCATAAATCTTTGTTTTACAATATCGCTGGATTTCCTTTAATTTGTATACTTCTCTTCCAGATACAAAAGAAAATGAACGTCCGATTCTTCCGGCACGTCCGGTTCTTCCGATACGATGCACATAATACTCATCATCTTGTGGCAAATCATAATTGAATACTGCTTCCACTTCATCTACATCGATTCCTCTGGCCGCTACATCTGTAGCCACAAGAATCTCTGTTTTTCCGCTTCGAAATCCTTGCATGACTCGATCTCTTTGCTCTTGTTTCATGTCTCCATGAAGTCCTGCCGCAAAATATCCTCTTCCCAAAAGCGCATTCACCAAAAGATCTACCTGTTTCTTCGTATTACAGAATACAACAGAAAGCTTCGGATTATAAATGTCTAACAAACGGCTCAATACTTCTTCTTTATTTTTAGGTTTTACTTCATAATAAAACTGCTCGATATTCGGAACTGTAAGTTCTTTTTTGGTTACTTTAATCACTTCTGCATTTCTTTGATATTTTTTTGTAATATCTAGAATTGGTTTTGGCATTGTTGCAGAAAAAAGTACCGTCTGGCGTTCTTCTGGAACTCCTTCCAAAATAGTCTCGATGTCTTCCCGAAATCCCATATTCAGCATTTCATCAGCTTCATCAAGGACAACTGTATGAAGATGTTCCATTTTCACAGTTTTTCTTCTCATGTGATCCATGACACGCCCCGGTGTTCCAATCACAATCTGCGTTCCGCTCTTCAAAGAACGAATCTGTTTTACAATTTCCTGTCCTCCATAAATTGGAACCACTTTGATTCCATGCATATATTTCGCTAATGCTCGAATCTCTTCCGCTACCTGAATCGCAAGTTCTCTTGTTGGGCAAAGAACAATTCCTTGCAATTTTTTATTTTTGGGATCGATTTTTTGTAATAACGGAATTCCAAATGCAGCCGTTTTTCCAGTTCCCGTCTGCGCTTGTCCGATTAAATCTTTCCCTTCCATCATGGCCGGAATTGCTTTTGCCTGAATCGGCGACGGTTCTTCAAACCCCATATTCTTTACTGCTTTTTGTATTTCCGGACATATCCCTAATTTCTCAAAATTCATCATTTCCATATATTTAAATCCCTTCAATCAAAAATACCCTCTACCTGTCACCAAGTAAAGGGTATATACAAAGTTAACTTGTATATAATAGCAGATAGCCATTCAATTGTCAATTTTGTTCCCGCTCGCTTTTAAAAAATAAATAAATGATACTTGCTTTTTCCGCACATTAGTAGTAGTATTTGAATATAGTTAATGTAGTTTTAAAAACTACATGCAGAAATATTATTCTTTGGAGGCTAGATTATGTCAGCAAAAGTTATGAAATTGAAAGACCCCGGAAGTGCAATCACACATTTTATCGCAGCAGTAGCAGCTATCATTGCCGCAGTGCCGCTTCTTATAAAAGCAGCTCAAAAAGCAGATAAGATTTATCTGATTTCTTTTGCAGTTTATATTGCAAGCTTAATCTTGCTTTATAGCGCAAGTACAATTTATCACTCTCTTGATATTTCCGAAAAAATTAACAAGAGACTCAAAAAATTCGATCACATGATGATTTCTGTTTTGATTGCCGGAAGCTACACTCCAGTATGTCTCCTTGTTTTAAAAGGTCGTGTTGGATATACACTTCTGGCAATTGTATGGAGCATAGCTATCATCGGAATTTTAATCAAAGCATTTTGGATCTACTGTCCAAAATGGTTTTCTTCCATCTTATATATTGCCATGGGCTGGACTTGTGTACTTGCTTTTCCAACTATATATGCCAAACTTTCTACCCCTGCATTTATTTGGCTACTTGTAGGTGGAATCATCTACACTATCGGCGGTGTCATTTATGGTTTGAAATTAAATATATTTAATAGCAAACACAAATATTTCGGAAGTCATGAAATTTTTCATTTATTTGTCATGGCAGGAAGCGCATGCCACTTCGTAGTGATGTATGTATATTTATTAGGTTAATAAAATTCTTGAAGGGGACAGGGGATTCTGCAAAAAGGGACAGGGAAAAACTTAATTGGGGACGTAGTAAACCTTCAAAATACTACGTCCCCAATTAAATTATTCTCCTAAATATTCCAATGGATTAATCGGTTCTCCATTTTTTCTCATTTCAAAATACAAATTACATCCTTCTGCACTATAATATTTTGTTGGTTCACTCAAGTACCCGAGTACTGTTTTTGTTTCCACGTAATCCCCTACTTTTACCGGCACTTCTTTTAACTGGCCGTATATAGCCTCAAAACCATTTCCAAGATCTACCGTTACCGTTGTTCCGGTCTGTGCTGTTACATCAATAGATTTTACAAGTCCTTTTGCAACTGATAAGACTTGATCTCCTACTGCACCGGAAATCACAAGCGCCGGATTATATTTGTACTGATCTAACGTTTTAAAATATACTGTTTTGTCCATACTGTAATTTAAAATAACTTCTCCTTCTACAGGCCAAAGAATCAGTTTGTCTTCATTAAAATTAAGCTGTGGTTGAAACGATAATTTTCCGGTTCCTGAAGACGTATCATTTTGAATCGGCTGCTCGGCAACCGGATTTTCTTCTGTGACTTTCACCTCTTCATCAATCGGTGTTTTGGGCTCATTGATCACCATATCCTGCTCTACACTTGTATTTTGAGTTTTTTCCTTTGTATTCTCTTCTTCCAACTGCGCCAGTTCATTCTTCGCATCATCTTTATACCGATTGAATGTATATGTTCCTACCATAACAATGGCTCCGACGAAACAGATGACTAAAGCTGCAGCAATGCTCTTCTTTTTATTAGAAGATTCTAAATTATTTTTCATTTTCATCACCTCTGACTTTATTTTTGCCAGAAAGTAATAACATTATTCGATATTTCATGAAAAGTACTTATTCCATATTTAACAAAATTTCTGCTACCTGCTTTTGTTCTGTTCCTTCATAAAAATATGCTAAAATTTCTTTGTATTTTTTCCCCTCCTTCGCCATACTATTTGCAGTATATTGGCTCATTCCGACACCATGTCCAACTCCTTTTGTTGTAATTTTAAGCTGATCTTCCTGATCATGAAGCGTGAAACAACCTGACGGCAGATTTAATGCTTCCCGGAATTTTTCACCGGAATACACATTCTCGCCTATTCGAATCTTGATCACATATCCGGAAGTATCTGTCTTTATAACTTCAAAATCTTTCCCGTTAAATAATTGTTCGCTTTCTTTTTTTCTACTGCCAGCAGAAACGGACTACAGTATTCTTTTACCTCTGCATATGTAAGCGTTAATGTCTGAAGTTGATATTCTGATTCTACATCTTTGGGACACTCCTTCTTTTTTAGATAAGGGTAAGAATCATTTCCAAAGACTTCCGTTCCTTCCCTCGTACTTCCATTACTCAAACGATGAAATGGCACAAATGCCGGTTTCCCTTTATATAGCAGAATCTGATCTTTTGTTTCTTCTGCCGCCTTCTCCAATCGTTTTCTGATTTTTTTTACTTCTTTTCTCCCCCATACTTTTTCCATCTCACGATATGTCATATATTCTCCGGAAAGTAATGCATCTTTTTTTTCCGAAATTTCACGATAGATGTTTGTCCGAATTAAAACAGCTTGTGCTTTTAACGTTTCCATTTCATAGGATACATCAATTTCCTTTGCCAACCTTCCGATAAAATATTCTTCCCAGGGAACTTTTTTCTCTACATTCCCCACTTTTACTTTCACTTGTCTCAATGTACCATTCCCCATATAAGGGCCATTGATCAACACGGTTATAATATAAGGAATCAACAGTAATACTACTACTGCCAATATAATCTTCCGAAAGCTTTTTTTCATAATTACTCCCCCACTTTCACATCCCTATCACACAAAAAACTGCAGAATACCTCTTATATAAGATATTCTGCAGTTTCTGTTTTTATGACTGAATTCTATTCATTTTTATTTTCCAGTTGTTCAATCTCCTGTTGTTCTTCGCACATCTGCTCTGCACGACGTCCAAACACAAACATACATATTGACTGATACAGCGGAATCAATGTGCCAAGTATTGCATGCACGATTGCCATTGTTTTAGATGTATAGCGTTCATAAATTTGATGATTCACAAGTACATACAGTACATGGATCAATGCCTGATACGCAACCGCTACGAGCGAAGCGATCACGAGAAATACAATAATACCCGACACCGTCCCCATCGCCACATTCTCTATCGGCTGATGTTCTGACGCAAGGATTGCATTTACCATTATCACCATAAAGAAGATAAAGTAACCAACTGCCGCAATTACACCTCCGACGATTGGTACGATAATAAGCCAAATTCCCGGATTCTTCATTGTCTTTTTCTTCAATGTGATCGGTCCTCCCAATTCACCTTGAAAATACGTTCTTGCAAAAGGCACGAACGCCATCCAGCAATTGTTTTTTCCTTCTGCTTTCCCAAGCTTATACATTCCGAATCCTCGAAGCAGGTAATCTATAATACCACCGATTAGAAAAGCGCCAATTACGAGCATATAAACAACCATAAGAACAACAAAAATTCCATCTCCAGCGCTTGCACTGTACTGATCGATATTCTCCGTTGCTCCGGCAAAGCTGTCAATGTTCCCGTAAAAATCATCATACATCATAAGCATACCTCCTATACTTCTACTGTCACCTTGTCAAGTTTCCAGATATCATCCACATATTCCTGAATAGTTCTATCTGATGTAAATTTACCACAAAATGCAGTATTAAGCAATGCCATTTTTGCCCATCTGTCTTTGTCTCTGTATGCTTCTTCTACACGACACTGTGCTTCTGCATAGCTTCTGAAATCTTTTAAAATGAAGTATGTGTCCGCACGGTCACTACTCTTTGTGTTCAATAAAGAGTTGTATAAGTCTCTGTACATCTCTCTGTCACCATGTGCGTATGTTCCGTCTACAAGCTGATCTACTACACGTCTGATCTCCCAGTCGTTGTTGTAGATATCCATCGGATTGTACCCGCCATGATTCTCGTAATTGATAACTTCATCAGAGCTTAATCCAAAGATGAATGCATTCTCAATTCCAACTTCTTCTACGATTTCCACGTTTGCACCGTCCATTGTTCCAAGTGTTGGCGCACCGTTTAACATGAATTTCATGTTACCTGTTCCGGAAGCTTCTTTAGAAGCTGTTGAAATCTGCTCGGATACATCTGCACCTGCAAAAATAAGTTCTGCATTGGATACGCGGTAATCTTCGATAAATACAACTTTTATTTTTCCGTTAATGCTTCTGTCGTTGTTGATCACATCTGCTACCGAATTGATCAATTTGATCGTCTGTTTTGCACGTTTATAACCTGCTGCAGCCTTCGCTCCAAAGATAAATGTTCTTGGGTAGAAGGACATCTCCGGATGTTCTTTGATCTTATTGTACAAATACATCACGTGCAAAATATTAAGCAACTGACGTTTGTATTCGTGAAGACGTTTTACTTGTACGTCAAAGATAGAACGTGGGTCTACTTCTACATGGTTATGCTCCCAAATATATTTTGCAAGTCTTTCTTTGTTTTTATATTTGATGGACATAAATTCTTCACATGCTTTCGCATCTTCTGCAAGTGGTTTTAACTTCGCCATCTGTGCAAGGTCTGTGATCCAGCCTTTTCCGATGTGCTCTGTTACCCAATCAGCAAGAAGCGGGTTGCCGTGTAATAAGAAACGTCTCTGTGTAATTCCGTTTGTCTTATTGTTGAATTTCTCCGGCATCATTTCATAGAAGTCTTTTAACTCTTCATTCTTTAAGATCTCTGTATGAAGTTTTGCAACACCATTTACAGAATAACCTGCAACAATTGCAAGATGGGCCATCTTCACCTGTCCGTCATAGAGAATTGCCATTTTCTTCACTTTTTCTTCGTTGCCCGGATATTTGGCACGAATTTCGTTTACAAAACGACGGTTGATCTCTTCAATAATCTGGTATACACGTGGAAGAAGTCTCTGGAAGAGGTCGATTGGCCATTTTTCAAGAGCCTCTGCCATAATTGTATGGTTTGTATATGCACAAGTCTTTGTTGTAACTTCCCATGCTTCATCCCATTCAAGTCCTTGCTCATCCATCAGAAGTCTCATAAGCTCTGCCACAGATACTGTTGGATGTGTATCGTTCATCTGAATCGTTACTTTCTCATGGAACTTACGGATATCATCATGATCTCTTAAGTATTTTGCAATTGCTTCCTGTAAACTTGCAGAGATAAAGAAATACTGCTGTTTCAAACGAAGCTCTTTTCCTGCGTAATGATTATCGTTTGGATACAGTACCTCTACGATTGTTTTCGCAAGGTTTTCCTGCTCTACCGCTTTCTGGTATTCTCCACGGTCAAAAGAATCCAAGTGGAAGTTTGTGATTGCCTCTGCATCCCAGATACGAAGTGTATTCACCACATTGTTACCATATCCTACGATCGGCATATCGTATGGAATTGCACGAACGGATTCAAAGTTTTCCTGAATGAATTCATTTCTCTTTGTCTCTTCATTATAGTGGATACGAATTGTTCCACCAAAGCGTACTTCTTTTGTGTACTCATCACGACGTACTTCAAACGGATTGCCGTCTTTTAACCAGTCGTCCGGTGTTTCCTTCTGATATCCATCTTCAATTTTCTGTTTGAACATTCCGTATTTATAGCGGATACCGCAGCCATAAGCTGCGTATCCTAAGCTTGCCAAAGAATCCAGGAAACATGCTGCAAGTCTTCCAAGACCTCCGTTTCCAAGCGCTGCATCCGGTTCCTGATCCTCAATCACGTTCAGATTGATTCCCATTTCATCAAGAGCCTCAGCAACTTCCTTGTATTCTGTCATGTTGATTAAGTTGTTACCAAGGGCGCGGCCCATTAAGAACTCCATAGACATATAGTATACTGTCTTCGGATCCTCTTTTTTGAACTGTTCCTGTGTTGCAAGCCATTTGTCAATGATCTCATCTTTCACTGCATAAGATACAGCTTGGAATAACTGCTGTTGATTCGCTTCCTCAATTGTCTTTCTGTAAAGTCTTTTTACATTACTTTTTACAACTTCCTGAAACTGCTCCTTGTCAAATGCTGTATGCATGATCTTCCTCCTACTTTTCAACACCCATGGCTACTTTTTCACCGTTGATGTTCCATTCCTTTGTATATCCGGCCGGTGTTCCTTTTACAACTTCTGTTGCAAGTACCTCGCCTGCAATCTGTTCTGCAAATTTTGCAAAAACAGCTTCGGCTTTCTCTGTACCATTATAGTACACTTTAATCTTATCTGTTACTTCGAAGTCAGCTTCTTTACGCATTGTCTGCACTTTGCTGATGATCTCTCTTACGAAACCTTCTTCCAATAACTCTTCTGTAAGATTTGTATCGAGTACAACTGTCATTGTGTTATCGCTCTCTGACACATATCCTTCCATCTGTGCCATATCGATCAACAAGTCCTCACGGAACAATGTAACTTCCTGTCCGTTTACCTGTAATTTTAAGCTCTCTGTTGCATTAAGCTCATCCATCGCAGCATTTCCGTCAAGTTCAGTAAGAGCCTGTTTGATACCACCGAGAAGTTTACCATATTTTGGTCCTACTGTTCTCATCTGTGGCTTGAATGTATAAGAAGTAAATGCTCTGACATCATCTGTAAATTCCATAGCCTTTACATTCAATTCTTCTTCTACGATTTCCTGATAGAATTCAGGAAGCGCCTTCGCTGCTTTTACGAACATTCTTCCGATTGGCTGACGGTTCTTGATATTTGCTGTATTACGGCATGCACGTCCCATAACAACGATCTTCAGAACTTCATCCATATTGTTCTCAAGCTCTGTATCGATCCAAGCGTCATTTGCAACCGGGAAGTCACAGAGGTGGATACTCTCAGGAGCATCTTTATCAATGCTTCTTACAAGGTTCTGGTAGATATCTTCTGTCATAAACGGAATCATCGGAGCTGCCACTTTTGCAACAGTTACAAGTGCTGTATAAAGTGTCATATAAGCGTTGATCTTATCCTGCTCCATTCCTTTTGCCCAGAAACGTTCACGGCTGCGTCTTACATACCAGTTACTCATATCGTCTACGAAATCCTGAAGCGCTCTTGCACTTTCTGGGATACGGTAGTTTGTTAAATTATCGTCAACTGTCTTGATCAATGTATTCAATTTAGACAGTAACCATTTATCCATAACAGGAAGTTTGTCATACTCTAATGTATATTTTGTCGCGTCAAATTCATCAATATTCGCATAAAGTACAAAAAATGCATATGTGTTCCATAAAGTACCCATGAATTTACGCTGTCCTTCTGTTACGATCTTACCGTGGAAACGGTTTGGAAGCCATGGGGCGCTATTGATGTAGAAGTACCAACGGATTGCATCTGCTCCGTATTCTTCCAATGCAGCAAACGGATCGACTGCATTTCCTTTGGATTTACTCATCTTCTGTCCATGCTCGTCCTGTACGTGTCCAAGAACGATAACGTTCTTATATGGCGCCTCATTAAATACAAGCGTAGAGATTGCAAGTAAAGAGTAGAACCATCCACGAGTCTGATCAACAGCTTCTGAGATAAAGTCTGCAGGGAACTGCTGCTCAAATAAATCTTTATTTTCAAATGGATAATGATGCTGTGCAAATGGCATAGAGCCACTGTCAAACCAGCAGTCGATTACTTCCGGCACACGGTGCATCGGTTTTCCACATTTCGGACAACGGATTGTCACTTCGTCGATATATGGACGGTGAAGCTCGATATCATCCGGACAGTTATCAGACATCTCTTTTAATTCTGCAATGCTTCCGATAGAGTGCTGATGTCCACATTCACATTCCCAGATATTTAACGGAGTTCCCCAGTAACGGTTACGGCTGATACCCCAATCCTGTACATTTTCAAGCCAATCCCCGAAACGTCCTTTTCCGATACTTTCCGGAATCCAGTTGATTGTGTTATTATTTCTGATCAAATCTTCTTTCACATCTGTCATCTTGATGAACCAAGATTCACGTGCGTAGTAGATCAGCGGTGTATCACATCTCCAGCAGTGTGGATAGCTATGCTCGAAGTTCGGAGCCTCAAAAAGAAGGTGTCTTTCTTCTAAGTCTTTTAACACTTCCGGATCTGCTTTTTTTACAAATAATCCGGCAAATGGAGTTGTCTCACCCATCTCACCTTTTTCATTTACAAGCTGTACAAACGGCATATCGTATTTACGACCTACCTTCGCATCGTCTTCACCAAATGCAGGAGCGATGTGAACCACACCTGTACCATCTGTCAATGTTACGTATGTGTCGCATGTTACGTAAAATGCTTTCTTATGCTGTTTCTCTGCACATTCGTATGCACACTCATAGAGCGGTTCATACTCTTTGTACTCTAAATCTGTTCCTTTGAATGTCTCAAGAACTTCATATGCCGGTGTGCCGTCTTCTGCATTGGCAAGCTTACCAAGTACAGTGTCAAGAAGCGCACATGCCATATAATATACATATCCGTCTGCCGCTTTTACTTTTGCGTAATCTTCATTTGGATTCACACAAAGCGCGATGTTAGATGGAAGTGTCCAAGGTGTTGTTGTCCATGCAAGAATGTATGCATCCTCATCTTTTACTTTGAAACGTACGATTGCAGAACGTTCTTTTACATCCTTGTATCCCTGTGCTACTTCCTGTGCAGAAAGCGGTGTTCCACAACGTGGGCAATAAGGTACGATCTTAAATCCTTTGTAAAGAAGTCCTTTGTCCCAGATTTGTTTTAATGCCCACCATTCAGATTCGATAAAGTTGTTATCGTATGTTACGTATGGATCATCCATGTCTGCCCAGAAACCAACAGTACCTGAGAAATCTTCCCACATACCTTTGTATTTCCAAACACTCTCTTTACATTTGTTGATGAATGGCTCTAAACCATATTCCTCAATCTGCTCTTTTCCGTCTAAGCCAAGTAATTTTTCAACCTCAAGCTCAACCGGAAGTCCGTGTGTGTCCCATCCGGCCTTTCTAGGAACCATATAGCCCTTCATTGTACGGTATCTCGGAATCATATCTTTGATAACACGGGTAAGAACATGTCCGATATGCGGTTTACCATTGGCTGTTGGCGGTCCATCGTAGAATGTGTATGTTTCCCCCTCTTTACGGTTTTCCATACTCTTCTCGAAAATGTTGTTATCAGCCCAGAATTTTTCGATTTTCTTCTCACGGTCTACGAATTTTAAATCTGTAGAAACTTTCTGATACATTTCTATTCTCCTCTCTTGGGGACGTACACTTTTTACACTTTACTACGTCCCGAATTGAATTTTAGTGTGTCCCTTTTTGCAAATAGCTCTGTCCCTCGCAGTCAATCCTTGTCTTCGCGAAAAAAGCCCCCGTCCTGTAAAAGGACGAGGGCTTGAGCTATCGTTATACCACCTGTTACATCATACTATCATATGCGTTCTTTTTAACGGTAGAAAACCGGCAGCGCTTATTCATTCAAATAAATTTTCAGCATCTGCAACTCAGAAGTGATCTTCAAATAATTTTTACTCATACCGGTCTTCCACCATCTCCGGCTCGCTGTGATTTTCCAAATAATTCTACTGTCTTCGTCATTGTTTTTATCATATACTCATTTATTATAATAAAGAAACCTTAGAAAAGTCAAGGGTTTCATTATTTTTCTGATTTTCTCATTTTACAAATTTCTCAAAGTGAACTATAATACATTCGTATGCAATAAGATAAAAAAGGGGTAACTCAAAATGACAGATTTTCTAGTAAAACATTTTATAAAAGAATATGAACACACGGAAAAAGTATCCGTCCGTACTGCCTACGGTGTGTTAGCTAGTATTGTAGGCATCTTTTGTAACATCCTGCTCTTTATTGTAAAATTTATCGTAGGATTAACGGTACATAGTGTATCTGTTATGGCAGATGCATTTAACAATCTATCCGATGCAGGTTCTTCACTCATTAGCTTTGTCGGTGTTAAGATTGCAAGTAAACCGGCAGATGAGGAGCATCCTTTTGGCCATGGACGTATGGAGTATATCTCTGCATTAGTTGTATCTTTCCTCGTTCTTGAAGTAGGATTTACTTTTTTGAAGGATTCTATACATAAAATCAAATCACCGGAAATCCTCAATTTCCAAATGTTTTCCATACTGATTTTGATTCTTTCTATCGGTGTAAAACTTTGGCTTGGATTATTCAATAGAAAATTAGGAAGAAAAATTGATTCTAAAGTAATGATTGCCATGTTCACAGATTCCATGGGGGATGTACTAACAACTTCCGCAACGATTTTATCTCTTTTATTCTTCCATTTTACCAAAATCAATATCGACGGATTTATTGGAATCGGTGTTGCTCTTGTTGTTATGTGGGCAGGTATCGGAATTGCAAAGGATACGCTGGAACCGCTTCTTGGCGAAGCAGTTGATCCGGAAAACTACAAGAGAATCAAAAACTTTGTAGAAAGCTATGACGGAATCATCGGTTCTCACGATCTCATCGTACATAACTACGGACCAAACCGCAGTATGGCCTCCATTCATGCAGAAGTACCAAACAATGCTGATATTACAGAATCCCACGAGATTATAGACCGAATTGAACGTGACGCAATTGAAAATTTAGGGATTTTCCTTGTTGTACATATGGATCCGATTGAAATCGAGGATGAACACGTTTTGAATATTCAAAATGTAACCGTTTCACTGATCCAGGAAATTGATCCTGCCTGCAGCATTCACGACTTCCGCGTTGTAGATGGCAAGCATCAGATCAATCTAATCTTTGACCTTGTAGTTCCACGCGACTATGCAAAAGAAAAACAAAACGAAGTAGAACGTCTGCTCTGTGAAAAACTAAAAGAACAAGATACACGATATGAATTTGTAATTACTGTAGAACACAGCTTTGTGTCAAGCAATTAAGAATTTCTCATCCCATAAAAAAGACAAGTAAAACCCAAACGGAATTTTACTTGTCTTTTTTCTTAGCTGTCTCTTTTTCTTAGCTGTTGCTGCCGACGTCTCTGCATGGCACGTCGTCTACGCATTCTCTCTTTTCGTTTTTTTGCTGCACGAATTTGAAGCAAGATAACAAGTATCGCGATTACTATCAAAACAATCGCCAAAATAATCCATATCATCTTCCACGGCTTTGTTTCTTGTTTCGCTTTGTTCTCTTGTTGCTCTGCTTTCAGCGCAGTGCCTTCTATCTTATGTTCTGCCGCTAACTTGGCAGTCGTTACTCCTACAAGATTACCCTCATAAAAATATCGTAACTCTCCATTTGGTTTCAACTCTGATTTCAAGTCTTTAAATTCCACGTCTTTTGGAATCGTCACACATGCTGTCTCCGAAATCTCACTATATTTTTTCGCCGTTTCCTGCTCTGTGATTTTTATTTGCTCAAAATTTTGGAAAGCATAATCTGCCAAAGCTTTTGTATCCTCGTATGTGTGATCTCTGGAACCCAGAATCACAATGACAATCTTCCTGCCATTTTCTTCCATCGCAGTCACAAGTGTGTTATAAGATTGATCAGTATATCCCGTTTTTCCACCAAAACACCGCGGATCGTAATATTTCCCTTGAACCATCATTCGATGTTTTTGTTGAAACGTTCGCTCTTCCTGTGCAATATTCGTCACCGGGATCGTATATTGCGGCGTCTGCATGATCTCCAAAAGTTCACTTTTAGAAAACGCTTCTCTCGTGATCAATGCCATATCTCTTGCAGACACATAATGATTTTCATCAAACATACCATTTGCATTCATAAAATGCGTATTCTCACAGCCAAGTTCTTTGGCTCGCTCGTTCATCATCTGTACAAAATGCTCATAGGTTCCGCCTACTGTTTCTCCGATTGCATAAGCAACCTCGTTGGCAGAAGCAAGCATCATTGCGTGCAATGCATCTCTCATATTGATCTGTTCATCTTTTTTCATTGCTATATGAGCATATCCTGAATGCTGGCATCCAAGACTCTGTTCAGAAAATGTAACAGTATCTGTCATCTGACTATTTTCAAGAGCTACAAGCGCCGTCATGATCTTTGTAATACTTGCCGGATAATACTTGCGATCCATTGACTTCCCATATAAAATCGCTCCATTGTCCATGTCCATGACAATCCCGGCTTCTCCACAAATTTCCGGCCCCTTCGTCCAGTTTTTCAACGCATCTGTCTCGACTGGCAATGCTTTTGCCTTCTCAATAATCTCCTTCTTGATCTCTTTCGGCTCTTTTTCTTTTCCATCTGCCGTTGTTTTCTCTATGTCTTCTTCTAAAAGATAGGTAATCTCTTCGGCACAAGAAGTTATCCCTGTATTTAACATAAATATTGCGCCTGCAAGGACAGACGCAATCAAACGTATTCCTTTTCTCATGTCCCCTCCGGATTCATTACGACTTTGTATCTGTATACGCTAGCAATACTGAGTCTAGCATATTCTAGAAAGGTTTTCAAGAAAGAAAACGATATGCAGTTTTCCATCTATCGATAAGGACATACGGAATCTCTTATCTCTATTTCCGGTTTAAACTCGTAAGTAGCATCCTCTCTCGGATTCTCCAACAAACGTAAAAATTGTTCCGCTACCTTTCTCCCAAGTTTTTCCATTGGATGTTTCACAGAAGTAAGCTGTACTGGTGATAGAATACTAAGATCCGAATTATCTATACTTGTAATTGATAAATCCTGCGGAACTCGAATCCCCTTTTCCATGCAAATCTGAATCATACTGTATGCAACTTCATCATTATAGCATACAAGCGCTGAACAGCCTTCAATGCGCCGCAAAATGATCTCTGCACCTTGTCGCAAATTCTTCTGTTCCTCTGTATCGATCCAAATGACCTGTTTATCTTCTAAATGAATGTTATGCTTTAAAAGCGCCTTCATATATCCTTCATAACGACGAGGTCCTTGCCCGTCATCTAATTTGAATATACCAGCTATCTTTTTATGTCCTTGCAAAACAAGGTATTCCGTGGCAAGTTCTCCGGCCATTACATCATTCATAGACACATGCGGGATTGGCATATTTTCATAATAACTATGAAAAAATAGCATCGGAATATTCTTCTTGATCAGTTCATAGTACAAGCTACGGTTTAGATTAGGAATTGCGCTTTTTGTAGGCTCTATAATGATGCCTCCAATATCTTTTTCCTGGAGAAGCCTCTCCAAAATTGCACGCTCTCCATCTAAACGATTATGTGTAAATACAATGCGAAGAGAATATCCTTTTTCCCCAAGCACTCCCTCAATCTCGGAAATAATCCTTGGGAAAATATAATTATTCAAATACGTACTTACAATCGTTATCGTTTTTGAAACATTGGTCTGCAAGTATTCTAAATCTTTGGGAACGACAATATAATTGCCGCTCCCTTGACGTTTATCCAGAATTCCTTCTTTTTCCAAAACTCCCAATGCATGTCTTACCGTTTGTCTGCTTACATTGAACTTTTCACTAATTTCATTTTCAGAATCCAGTTTATCTCCGTCTTTTAATACCCGGCCTTTGATGTCGGAATAAATGCTATCTACAATTTTTTGATACTTTAATGTATTCTTCTTCATCAAATGCCTCCGTCTCTATCTCAGACTAGTTTTTCTTTCTGCTTGACAAAATGTCGAATGTAACAGCTCCTAAAAGAACGATACCTTTTACTACCTTCTGTAAGTCTGTTGACATACCAACGAGTGACATACCATTATTCAAAATACCCATAACAAAAGCACCAACTACAGCTCCGATAATCGTACCTACACCACCGGCTGCAGCTGCACCACCGATATAACATGAACCGATGGCATCAAGCTCATAACCATCACCTGCTTTTGGAGTAGAAGATGCATTACGTGCTGATAATACAATACCTGCTACCGCTGCAAGAACACCCATGTTTGTATATACCCAGAAGAATACTTTCTTTGTGTTGATACCGGAAAGACGTGCTGCCTTTACGTTACCACCAAGAGCGTATACTTGACGTCCTGCAACTGTTTTGCTTGTGATGAAATGATAAATACCAACGATCACAGCCATAATTACAAGCTGTACAGGAATTCCGTGATGGCATGCAAGTTTGTAGAAGAAGAACCATACAAGAGCGATGATGATCGCATCTTTTATAACAAGCTGCCATGTTGCAATGTTCGGGAATCCGTATTTATTGTTTGTCTTAATTGTCTTTAACTCAGAGAGAATTAACAGTACAGTTACAACAATCGCTACTGCGATACATACAAGATCGAGTTTTCCGCCTGCAAAATCAATCTGTACTGTTGGAAGGAAACCTCCACCAATCTTAGAGTATGCATCTTCGAAAGGACCTTTTGTCTGTGCTTCCAAAACTGTATATGTAAGACCACGTCCCATAAGCATCGTAGCAAGTGTTACTACAAATGGTGGAATTCCAAGATAAGCGATAAAAAATCCTGCAAATACACCGGCAACAAGACCAACTGCCAAAGCTGCAAGAACTGCAATAACCGGTGACATCTGGTAATCTACCATAATGATACCTGCTGCCGCACCTGCCAAAGCAACTACAGAACCTACACCAAGGTCAACGTTACCTGTTAATACACAGAGAAGCATACCGGTTGCAAGAATAACAACGTAACCATTCTGCATGATTAAGTTGTTGATGTTTGTAGGGCTGGCATTTTTACCCCCTGATAACACATAAAATAAAACGAAAATCACGATCAAAGCAATGAGCATCATGTATTGCTTCAGATCTATATTGACTGTTTTCTTCTTTTCCATTGTTTATTCCCCTTTCGCACTATTATCCTTCATGATACACTGCATGATTCTTTCCTGAGACAACTCTGATTTTTCCAGTTCTCCTGCAATGTGTCCTTCATTTAATACATAAACTCTATCGCATGTACCGATAACTTCCGGCATTTCAGAGGAAATAACCACAACCGCTTTTCCTGCTTTTGCCAGCTCATTAATTACACAATAAATCTCATATTTAGCACCAACATCGATTCCACGTGTCGGCTCATCTAAGATTAAGATATCCGGAAGTGTCATCATCCACTTTGCAAGAACAACTTTCTGCTGGTTACCACCGGACAATGAACCTACCGCCTGGTGAATAGAATTTGTCTTAACATTGATTTTCTTTCTGTATTCTTCTGCATCAAGAATCTCTTTGTTCTTGTCCACGATGCCGTTCTTTGCATAGTAGTCATTCAAAGCTGCCATCGACATATTGTTTTTAATATCCTGAATTAACACAAGACCATAAGTCTTTCTGTCTTCTGATGTATAGGCAATCTTATTCTTGATCGCATCATGTACAGTCATCGTGCTGACCTCTTTTCCATGCATCAATACTTTTCCGCTGATCTTTTGTCCGTAAGAATGTCCAAATACACTCATAGCAAACTCTGTTCGTCCGGCACCCATCAATCCAGCCAGTCCTACAACTTCTCCGGCACGTACTTTCATATTGATATTCTGAAGCACTTGTCGATGTGGATCTTCCGGATGGAATACGTTCCAATCTTTTACTTCAAAGATTACATCTCCGATCGGACAATCTGTTCTCTCCGGATAACGGTTTGTAAGTTCACGTCCTACCATTCCTTTGATAATCCGATCTTCAGAGAACTCATCTACACCTTTTTCCAATGTCTCAATCGTCTTACCATCACGAATAATTGTAATAGAATCCGCCACATAACTAATCTCATTCAATTTGTGGGAAATAATAATACACGTAACACCCTGTTTCTTCAGATTCAACATGATTTCCAAAAGCTGTGCACTTTCTTCATCATTTAAAGCCGCTGTCGGCTCATCTAAGATCAAAAGGTCTACTTTCTTACCAAGCGCCTTTGCAATCTCTACAAGCTGCTGTTTTCCAACACCAAGCGTATTGATCGGTGCATCTACATTTTCATTCTCAAGTCCTACTTTTGCAAGCATCTCTCTTGACTTCAACCGTGTTGCCTTCCAATCAATGACACCTTTTACCTTTGTCTGTTCATTGCTCATGAACACGTTCTCTGCTATTGATAAATATGGACTCAATGCTAATTCCTGATGAATGATAACGATTCCTTTGGACTCACTGTCTTTAATTTTATGGAACTGACATGTTTCTCCATTGTAAACGATATCTCCACTATATGTCCCATATGGATATACACCGGACAGAACATTCATCAATGTGGATTTACCCGCACCATTTTCACCACAAAGAGCATGAATCTCGCCACGCTTTACTTTGAGATTCACATCATCCAACGCTTTGACGCCGGAGAATTCTTTTGTAATGTGCTTCATCTCCAGAATAATATCTGACATCTGCTCTCTCTCCTTTTCCTAATGTTTTGATTTTACCGTAACCCTATATTATGATAAAGAGGCGGCGAAACCCGCCGCCTCCTCAATCTCTGTTTTATTATTTTAACTGATCTTCTGTGTAGTACTCTGTATCAATTAATACTTCTTTGTAGTTGTCTTTGTCAACTGGTACTGGTTCACACTCATATGTTGGAACTACTAATTTTCCGTTGTCATATGTTTCTGTATTATTTACTTCTGGTTCTTTACCCTGGCAAACTGCGTCTACCATTGTAGCTGCTACTTCTGCAAGTTTACGTGTATCTTTAGAGATAGACATTGTCTGTGTTCCACCGATAATGTTCTTAACAGCCATTAATTCTGCATCCTGTCCTGTTACCATTGGCCAATCTTCTTCTGTATATCCAGCTCCTGCTAAAGCAGCTTTGATACCGTAAGAGAATCCGTCGAATGCGGAACAAGCGATATCAAGTTTCTCGTCTGCGTACTGTGAAGATAAGTAGTTTTCACACCACTGCTGAGCTGTTTCCTGAGACCATCTTAAGATACATGTATCGTTGAAAGATGTTCTTCCTGTCTTACATACTAATGTACCGTCATCTAAGTATGGCTGAAGGACTTCCATGATACCTTCTGCTAACATGTGAGCGTTGTTATCATCCGGTGATCCGTTGAAGAACTCGATTGTATAAGATTCTTTTGCTTCTCTTGCTTTGTCAAGTTCTTTCTTATCTCTGATGTATTCACCAATCTTTGTTCCTACACCTTTGTTATCGAATGTTGCGTAGTAGCTGATAGCGTCTGTGTTTTTGATAAGACGGTCATAAGCGATAACCGGGATATCATTCTGTTTTGCCTGATCACATACAGCTGCAAGTGAGTCACCGTCTACTGCTGCGATAACAATTGCATCTACCTGCTGTGAAATCATGTTTTCAATCTGTTTTACCTGTTCAGCCGGATCATCTTCTGCAAATTGTTTCTTAACTTCATATCCCTTTGCTTCCAAGATTGCCTGCATGTTATTTCCGTCATTAATCCAACGCTCAGATGACTGTGTAGGCATACATACACCAATTGTCATTCCATTTGATTCTGCTTTTTCTTCTGTCTTAATTGTACCTGCTGTAGCTTGTTTTCCTTCATCCTTTTTGCCGCCACATGCTGCTAACGAAAATACCATTGTTGCTGCAAGAAGTGTAGCCAATACTTTCTTTTTCATGTTCTTACATCCTCCTAATAAACTATCTGTTCACTAAGTACAAATTTTTGCCGGCGATTTTGCACTTATACCGAAGTTCCCTTTTTATTTTGTACACTTTGTACAGATTATCGTCTTCGGTCTCTTTCGTTATATACATATTAACCCTATTTTTTTCAAAATACAATCCCTATTTTTTTCACTCTTGTCCTGTTCTTGTATTGTTTTTCACAGCTTGTACAGTACCAATATGTACAAGTTTGATCTTTTGACACACACAAATTCATATTTTCTCTAGAAACCTTTTAGTTTTTGTTCATTTTGCCATATCATTATATATTTTGCTAAAAAAGTGTACAAAAAAACGGCTGAATTTTTGTTAATTTTCCCAACCGTCTTTCTACTCTTATTCTTCATTGTTTGATGTTTTTTGTTCTTCTGCTTCCTCTGCTGCCGCTTCTTCATCAAGGCGACGTTCGATTTCTTTCGTTCTCTTAATGTTATACAGTACAACTAATATGCCCAATACGACAAATACTGTTCCTACGATTCCATAAAACATCGGCTTTTCTGAAGTTCCTTTTATTATTCCAACAATGAGATCTCCACCCATGAATGCAATATAGGCGCCAACCATTAACATTAACAAACTTCTGACTTTATCATTCATCGGCACTCCCTCCTTTCCTTATTCTAAAAATATGTTCTATTTTTTTGAAAAAATGTGTTTCAAAAATACATACATAACAATTCCAAATGCGATTAGATAACCAAATGCTCCGAGCACCGGAATCCCCCGGATCTTCGGTGACATATTCGTAGTACAAATAATACTGGAACTGATCAAAAGCGCCATCACCCACAATCCCATCACTACATTACGAACAAGCCTCCTAAGAAGCCTTTCCAGCTCCAACATAGGCGACTTCTTTGTTTCGCCGCGCAAATTCTTCCAAGTTTGCCGCTTCTGTGAGGAAATTCATCTCCTCTACCGCTACATTCCACAATTCTTCCAACACATCTTTGGATTTTTCAGCTGTAACTGCTCCCGCCGCCGTATCCTTTGCAATCTTTGCAAGCGGCTTTCTCTCCTCCGTCACAAGATCTACAACCGCTTTTATCGCCGTATTCACAAGCTCCAGTGATAGAATTAAACCTAACAGTATAAAGCATACGCACCATTCCAACGCAGAAATCCCTTCAAATGCATAGCCAAAACTCTTATATAACGGATTCTTCTTCGGTTGTCTCATCTCTATCACCTTCTTATCTTCCTATATGCAGTGCTATAATAAGCGCATCCTATGCGCTTATTATAGCACATACACCGAAAAGGAAACTCTTATTTCTAATCATTTTCAGAAATTTCATAGAATTTATGAAGTTTTAAGCGCTATAACTCTGCTTTTACCTTTCGCACTATTTCGAGAGGTACCTCTGCCATCTCCGCAATGTCTTTCATATCCAAGCCTTTTCGCAGCATGTTTTTCACAATGATAAGCGCCTGCTCTGATTTTCCTCTTTCTAATCCACGTTCTAATCCACGTTCAACGCCTCTTTCCATCGCTTCTTGTTCTAATTCTTCTAATGCCCTGCACATATTCATTTCCCCTTTCTCCGATTCAGTCACATATCGCAGTAATCTCTTGGAACCGGTAATTGCTCCTACCGCCATTGCCGCTTCTGTCGATATTTCTTTTTTCCCGTACTTTTCTTTTAGTATAGCATAGTTTTTCTCGAAAATGGTACGAGAAATCTCAAAGACTTCATCTACCTCTTGATTTCGAAAATGATACCGTCCACTTTCTCGTACCTCCAAAAGATTCATCCCATAATCCGGTAAAAATATCTTCCAATCCTCTGGAACATCCAACATATCACGTAAAGACAATGGACCATCCCACCGATCTTCCCCATAATAAATTACAAGCGTAAATACAGGATGCAACTTATCTCCTCTTTTGAGACCGGACAGAAACTCTTCCGCAGTCGGTTTGCTCTTTTCTTTCTTATGCTTTTCTCTCACTTCTTCACATTGCTTCAGATAATTCAATACATCATAAGTCATCGTACGCAACGGCATTCCATAATGTACCTTCAGTTGATTTTCAAGCCCTACAATCACCCAATCACAGCCATATACCGTTTTCTTCACAACATCCCGAAAACGTTCCAAAGAAATGGTTTTATCTTTCACCTGAATCGTTGAAGATACGTCTGTATCCGCTTCCATCAACATTTCCGGACATACCACCTCATTTCCATCAAAAAATACTGCATTGATTACATCTGCAAAGTGCTCCGGTTTTGAAAAAAACTCCTTCAAAATAGTTGCAGGCTTTGCTACCTTGTTCGACATAGAATCTCCCCTTTCCAATTTTTCATTGTTTCAATTTTTCTCTTTCAATCGGATAAGTGCTTTGAAAATAAGCCCGAAATAAAAGATGCCTTACGGCTTTGAATATTTTGCAGAAAGATCTCTGCATGAAAGTATTATCAGAATATCATATTAAGACAAAAAGTCAAGCAAATTCTCCCCATAAAAATAGGACTATCTGTTTCCAGATAGCCCCATTTCCTTTTCTTTCATTTAGCTTTCGCTATTCATTTCTTCTGTATCATTTGCATACAGTTCTGCAATCTTATCTTCCAGTTCTTTTTCCTGCTTTTTCATATCATGATGTTTCCAAACAAATACCACAATAACAACGATCAATACAATCAATGCAGGAATATCCCACCAGCAAAAGCCTAATGTCGTATGTTCAAATATATATGACATAATCATTCCTCCTTGTTATTATGCGTTTGTAGAACTTTCATTCAATCCATTCTGTTCATTGAATTCCTGCTGCATAGCTTCCAGCTTCTCTTTTCTTGCCTTATCGAAATCCTTCTCACGTTTCTTCTGATTATGAGTGTGCACGATCACCATGATAACCATAATCACTCCTATCAAAAGCGCCGGCAGATTCCAGAAGTGTAAGCTTAAATTATTGTGTATAAAATAAAACAAATCATACAACATATCGATTACCTCCTTCTATTCACCCAAACAATTGGTGTCCTTATTCTACTGATTCCTGCTGTTTTCTCTTAAGCATCTCTGTCTCAAGCTCTTCTGCAAGTTCAGCAATTCTTTCCTGCCGTTATGTTAAATTTTTTGCAGATATCAAGCACATTTTCCACGATAATTCTTGCCTTCATATCATGGTAAACATCATTGATGATTCGCCGGTCGAGTTTTAATGTATTTAGCTGCAACGAATACAACACATATACATTACTATACTCTGCTCCATAATCATCTAACGCAATCCGATAACCGCTCTTTGCAAATTTTCCTACAATATTTTTCAGACTGATATTGTCGATCGAACCTATACTTTCTGTAATCTCAATTTCGATATAGTTCTTTGGAATCCCATAACTTTCCACGATCCGGTTTGTTTCTTCCAAAATATCTGGTTCCAAAATCGTAACTCTAGAATAATTCAATGAGATCGGGAATGGTTTCCATCCTTCTTCCATCCAATTTTTTATAATACGACATACATCCTGTAAAATGAACAAGTCGATGTGACGAATCAAGCCGGCTTGTTCAATTGACGGTAGGAAACGCCCCGGCGGAATGATACCCTTCTCCTTATCTCTAAGACGTATCAAAGCCTCCGCGCCACAGACTTGTCCCGTAATCGTATCTGCCTTCGGCTGCAAAAATGTACAAAAGCTTCCGTCTTGAATCAGTTGTTGAATATTTTCCAAAATTTCCTGTACTGTTTTTTCACTGGTAGCATTATTATATTTCTTCTTGTTCTGTGCAACCCGCAGTTTTTCCTCAATCTGTTCTTGCATTCTTCTTGGAAAAATCGATGCCTGCTCCCATGCGTTTGCAGTAACGATCCATTCATAATATGCCTCTTCCAGCTCTTGCTCTAATTGTTGATAATTGTTTTCAAACTGTGCATAAGCAATATTCTCACATACTATCAAAAAGCTTGTTCGCCCTACGCGATAGCAATTCTTTCTTCCAAAAATACGAGCCATACACTCCGCAACAAATATCAGGCTTTCATCTCCCTTTTGTGTACCATACTGTTGGTTATACTTTTTCAGATCTACCATCTGAATTCCAACCATTCCAAGCGTACTGATCATATCTTCATTCATGTTCTCAACACGATTTACATAGCTTTCATAATTCAGTATTCCTGTATTTCTGTCACATTCAAGGGCATTCTCATATTCCTCTTTAATACTATAGATGTACTTCGTCCAGCGAATCATTTCCATCACCGCATCGCGTACACGATAGTCTCTTACTCGTCCCTCGCATTTTTCAGCAAGGATTCCATATTTCAGCTCTCCATCTTCCATATGTCCCATAAGGAAAAGTGAATAGTTTAACTCGTCTGTATCGAAAACTTTCAGCGCCTGCTTATATCCGACGCTGTCTTTTCCATCAATATAAAGCGATGTTTCAGGCGCCGTCTGCTGCAAAATCTCTTCAAAATATTTCATATGCTTCGGATTAACTTGTAAAGTGTCCCCTTTTTCATAAGCATTCCAGCCGACAATCCTCTCATAATAATCGTCGGAAACTTTACGGAAAAATGTCACTTCTTCTGCTCTATAGCTTTTGCCGATGTATTCCATATAAATACGGTATACTTCTTTCTCTCTTTCCCCTCGCCTGATCCAATCAAAGCCTTTTTGGAACACTTCGCCGATTTTACGGTCAAATATCTCCGGAGTTTTCTCTGTTCCGACAATCTCACTGTGGAAGATCAGATTGTTGCCGCCATTACGCTTTGCCACTTCCAATGCGTTATACGCGCTCTGATAGATAAAATCATATGTAGCCTGTTTTTCTCCCAGACAGATCGCACCCATTGACACTGTGATGTCATACTGTCTTTTTCCGCACACATAATTTCCACAAAGTACGTTCATCAGCTCTCTGACATCCTTTCGCACCATCTTCTTTGTCTGATGACTGCGGAAATATACCGCAAAAGTGTCTCCGTTGATGCGGCCTGACACAGAGAGAGACGGGATATGGTCTCTGATGTTATTTCCTATCTGTCGTAATAACTCATCTCCGGCCGCAAAGCCTCCGCTTTGATTCACTTGACGGAAATTATCAACATTGATCAAGAGAAATGCGCTTTCTCCGGTTTTATTGCTTTTATCGTTCAAAATATTCTCAATCAATAGCTTTGTCGTTGTCAGGTTATAAAGACCGGTAATCTCATCCAACTCTGCTTTTTTCTGTAACGACAGCTCTCTTCTTTTGACTGCATCTATATTTCTTGCATACGCAAATAATATCTTATCGCCGGTTGTCGGTGAATCAATGATACGGAAGCTTAAGTTCACCCAAATAATTTTTCCGTTTTCATATGCTTGACGGAATTCAAATTCACAGGAAAAATTATTCTGTTCCGCATATTTTCGCATATTTTCTAATGTAAATTCTTCCCTGAAACGCTTTCTGTCATCTTCATTTGCAATCTGGTTGATGATCCGTTCAAACACGTTCTGATACGTTACGTTTCCGAGCGTATCCATATTGAGCTCTTCTACTTCACTCCATACCATCTCCAACCGATTTTTTGTCAGATTAATATGTGCGCTGTATATTGTATCCTTCGCCAGCATTTCCCGCATTTTTTCTTGCTTAAAGGCACGAATCTCCGCTTCCTTCTGCAACGTAATATTCTCTGTAATGCCGATAGCTCCTTTTACTTCGCCTTTCTCTTTCATGGAGATATACGTAATTCTCTGCCATGAATATGTTCCATCCGGTTCTCTGAAGCGAAGAACTGCTACAACTGTATCCTCGCCTTCGTCTATCCGCTTATGTATCTCACGGAAAGTATCTACGCTGTCCGGATGCACTTTGCCACTTTGAATGCTGCTTTCCGGAATGTCTTTGTATAGCCGTTCGCTCGTTTGCTCTCCATTTTCTATCTTCTGTACTCGAATCGTATGCCGCAAAGCATCATACTCCCACACATCCAAATTCGTATAGTTTCTTACAAGCCGATAGATTTCTTCTGTATGATGCAGTTGTTGTTCCAATGTATGTCGTTCTGTAATATCCATGATCATTCCGATCATGACCATCCGTCCGTCTTCCTGCGTCGTGATATTACAATCCGCATGTACCCAACCGATAGAACCATCTTTTTTAATGAACCGATATTCCAGCGTTACTTGCTTTTCTCCGTTCTCGATCGTCTCCTGAACTTTCTGCAAAACTCTTTTTGCCTCTTCTTCTCCAACAAGAAATGTTGGATCCTCTTGAAACTTTTCCTCCAACTCTTCCTTCGAATATCCGTAAATCTTGTAAAGTCCTTCATTGGCATAGGTCACCTCAAATCGATCTGTCAAAAATGCTTTAAACACACCGGAGGTACTATTTTCATTGATAAATTGGAGTTCACGTCCCTTCTCCATCTCTTCTGTCGTATCCATCAAGAATGAGAGAATCATACGCTCTCCTTTTTCATTTACTTCGTATTTTCCGATATCATATATCCAAACAATCGTTTCATCACTTTTGATAATTCGGTAATAGATTTCATAGATTCCCTTCTCCGAAAGCTGTGCTCTCACCTCCTCTTTCACTCGCTCCCTATCTTCTTCAAAGATGAAATCTAAAAATCTTCCATGAGTTTTCTGCTTGAACTCTTCATGGGTGTACCCCAAATATTCGATCAACGTCTGATTAAAGCATACAATATCCAAGTCCTCATTATCCATTGTCGCCATAATCCCACCGGGAATATGCAGATTTACAAAATCTAAAAGCGATGTCTCTAAGGCAAGTCTTTCTTTTTCTTCCTTCTCATGCAGATAATAGAACGAAGAATCTCCTGAACCGATCACATTTCTTCGCATCTCCACATGATCTAGATTACGAATCAAGCCTGCGAATAAGTCCGGTTCCCCTTCACTGTCTCGAATCATTTTCCCCTTGCAAAGAAGACGTACCCACTTTCCATTCGCATTTTTTGCTCGATAGAATATTGTATGTCGTTCTGCTTTCCCGTCTGCAATCTCCTGATTGCTCCTCAAGAATAATTCTCGATCTTCAGGATGAATCAGCTCTCCCCAAAATGCTGCCGCATCTGTAAGAATCTGCCGAGGAAGCCCGAATTCACGCACCATTTTATTAGAGTACATGAATTCTCCTGTCTTTAAATTCCCGACAAATACATATCCGTCTACCGTTTCAGAAAACGCTTCGAATATATAATCTTTGTTATACTCAAACTTTTTCTTTTCTTCTCTTCCTGCTGCATGGAGTCGGCTGCGTCCTTGCTCGATATGGTAGTCTCTCTTCTGCACATACATCTGTGTATCCGCAAGTCCCAGCGCGTCGGAAAGAGTTAAATGGTCTTTTCCACGCACTTTAACCAATCCATAACTAAAGGAAACATCATATGTAATTCCTGCTTCCTGGCGTTCTTTTTTCAAAAGCTGCAGCGAGTTCTTCATCCAGTTATCTGCCTGATAAATTTCTGTATCCATAAATACAATAATAAATTCATCACCGCTTAGCCGAAACATGAAGTCTGGTTCATATAGCTCTCCCTGTATTTTTGTTGCAACATAATGTAGCAGACGATCTCCTTCATTGTGTCCAAACGTATCATTCACCCACTTTAGACCATTGATATCATACAACGCAAGGATTAGCTGTTCTTCGTCTTTTAAGTTTTTTAATACATCATTGAGACGCTTTTTTCCTGCCTTTCGATTCAATAAAGTCGTCAATTCATCAATAGCTGCCTCCATGGATAACTGAAGGTTGTCTGTAATATCTGTAGAATACTGTACGTGATAATACTTCTCTTCCCATTTTTCTAAAATATCATAATTCAAGTACGTCCTGCCTGTAACTGAATTATATTCCTTCCACAGACATTCCTTCTCATCCGGATTTTCCAATAATTCTTTCCTTGGAAATTCTGTTCTACCACTTCCTGAACCTCTGGATTCACTTTAGACAACGTGGTATACTGTTGATCTCCTGAACGTGAAAATGTTCCGTTTCCTTCCAAATCAAAGTATCCAAACAGCAAAAAATCATTTTGAGAGTCTACTTTTTTGAGCGCTTCTGCAAACTCCGGCTTTTTGTTCATCTCAGATACCTCGATAACGCTTGCCAACGTGTTCAATGTTTGAAAATTACCGCGGATCTGTCTCTGTATACGTCTCTTGTAATTCTCAGCCTCATTATTCATGCTTTCTTTTGTTGTCTGGTTGAATGTTGTAATGAACACATGCGTTCCTCCAACCCCTGCTGCAAAAATAAATATTACGATACAGATTGTAAACGCAATCAATATCCTTAATCTTCTCTTTCCTTTTTTCTCATTCATATCGTACACTCTCTTTTATCTTATTCTTTCTATTCTCAACCGAATTTCAAGTCTTTTTGCATACACTAAGTCTATTTCATTATACCCCTCCGCATACTTTGTTTGCAACATTTTGGCTATTTTCTATATCATAAAAAACAGACGGACAAAGGAATTTGTTAGATACTTTTGTCCGCCTGTGATTGATGTCACATAAGATTCAATGATATTAAGTTTTTCTATTTTTTGCCTGTGTCTTTTTTCAGACTCTCTACTACAACTCCTGTCAAAGCAAACAAGGCAATGGCATTCGGGATTACCATTAACTGATTAAACATATCGGAAAGATCCCAAACCAATGTGTTGGACGCCATCGTTCCGAGGAAAATAAATACTAAGGCGATCAAGCAGAATGGCACTTTTGCTTTTGGTCCGAATAAATATGTAATGTTGATCTTTGCAAATAAATTCCAGCCGAGAATTGTGGAAAATGCAAAGAAGAACAAGCATACTGCCACGAACATATTTCCTAATTTATCGCCGAATACAACTCCGAATGCAGTCTGTGCAAGGTTTGTATTGTTTAATGTATCTACTACGCTTCCTACATAACCGTTTGCTAACGGTCCGTCTGATGTATAAAGTGTAGAGATGATTACGAGTGCATTTAATGTCAATACAACGAATGTATCAATGAACACGCCTGCCATAGCAACTGTTCCTTGTTCATGAGGACATTTTACTTGTGCGAGCGCGTGAGCATGTGGCGTAGAACCCATACCTGCTTCGTTGGAGAATAATCCTCGTTTTGCTCCCTGCGCGATTGCAATCTTGATCGCTGTTCCAAGACCACCGCCGATGATCGCCTGTGGTGCAAACGCATATTTGAAGATCATGGCAAATGTTTCCGGCACGTATTTGATACGCATGATCAATACGATCAAGCCGCCGAGTAGGAACACAGACGCCATAATCGGTACTAATTTTTCTGTTACAGATGCAAGACGTGATACGCCACCCATGAAAATGAATCCACAAATTGCTACAAGTGCGATTCCGACGATCCATGAAGGAATACCGAACGCTGTCTCGATTGTTGAACCGATGGAGTTAGATTGTACCATACAGCCAAAGAAGCCGAGTGCAAGGATGATCGCGATCGCGAAGAATCCTGCCAAGAATTTACCTAAACCACCTTTGAATGCTGTGGTGATATAGTAAACCGGACCACCTTGAATATTGCCGTCTTTGTCTACGACACGTGTTTTTTGTGCCAATGTTGCTTCTGCATAGATCGTTGCCATGCCGAAGAATGCAATCACCCACATCCAGAAGATTGCTCCCGGACCTCCGACTAAGATCGCACCTGCGGAACCTACGATATTACCGGTTCCTACCTGCGCTGCAATAGCTGTTGCAACCGCTTGGAAGGAACTCATCCCGCCGCCGTGATCTCCGCCCTTGAAGCTTAACTCTCCGAAGATCTTCTTAAGACCTGCTCCTAAGTAACGTTGTACAAATCCTGTCTTGATCGTATACCAGATACCGACGCCAAGTAACAGGAATACCAGAATATAATCTGATAAGTACGTGTTGATTGTCTGCACAATCGTTTGAATTGTTTCTACCATAGAAATCCCTCCTCTTCTATATCATAACAACCGAAGTTGTTATTCTCGTGAATCATTCATACGATATCCAACACCTAATTCATTGGTGATATACCAGCTTTCTCCGGGTTTTACCCCGAATTTTCTTCTTATATTTGCCATATTAACCTGAAGTTTTTTTGTACTTCCTTCATTGGAATATCCCCATACCTCTTTGATGATCGCCGCATATGTCATCATTTTTCCACAATGCTCGGAAAGCAATGCTACAATATTATATTCTGTCTGAGACAAATGAATCTCTTCTTCTCCGATGTACACTTGCCTGCCGTCATAATCGATCGTCAGATCTTTGAGATGGAATTTTCCTCCCGGCAATCTTCCCTCGTCGGAACTATGTCGGTAATTACGAAGCGTCATTCGGATTCTTGCCAAAAACTCTGCGGAACTGAAAGGTTTTGTCACATAGTCGTTAGCGCCTGCATCCAGTGCCTCTACCTTGTCATCGTCAGTCATCCTCGCCGACAATACGATAACCGGTGTCAATGATTGTTCCTCTTCTCGGACAAATTCCAGGAACTTCATACCATCTGCATCCGGAAGTCCTAAGTCCAGCACAACTACATCCGGCTGATAAGAGGAAAACATTGCTTTTGCCATACTGCATGTTTCCGCCTGAATCACTTGATAATCCGAAGTCTCCAAAAGAGCTGCGATTACAGTCCGAATATTTGCTTCATCTTCCACAAGTAAAATCTTGTATTTGTTATTCATCTGCAACCTCATCCTCCTTTGCAAGGCTAAAGTGGAACACTGCGCCACCTTCCCGTCTGTTTTCAACGCTGATCTCTCCACCGTGAGCCTTGACGATCGTTGCACAAACAGAAAGTCCGATTCCTGCATTTCTCTTCTGTGTATCTGAATTTTCTTCCAATGCATCATAACAACCTGTAAAAATGTGATGTAAGCGTTCTTTTTTTATTCCGCATCCATCGTCTACTACCTCAAAAACTGCCTGATCTCCAATCGTGAATACACGCAACGTAAGCTTTGTCATACCGTCTGCATGAAGCACCGCATTTTCCAGCAGATTAACAAGCACTTGCTCTATTAAAATTGCATCCATAGGAATCACAAGAATTTCGTCCGGAATATCTAAGTTTACTTCCTGCTCCGGGTACCCTGCATGAAACTTTCTCATCACAGAATCCATCAGTTCATCCAGCACGATCGGAACCTTGATAATCTTCACTCTTCCATCGTCTATCTTCGTAATGGAAAGAAGATTCTCTACCATTCTCGTCAGCCACTTTGCATCTTCCTGAATGCTTTTTAAGATGCGATCCTGCTGTTCTGTCGTAAGACTTTCTTTCTTTTCCCTCAATGTTGAGCTTGCCCCATAGATTGTTGTAAGCGGAGTCCGAAGATCGTGAGAAATCGCACGTAAAAGATTCGCACGCATTCTTTCCTTCTCACTCTCTGCCTTCATTGCTTCATGTTCTTTTAGCTTTGTCGTCAACGTTCCCGTTAAAATAGCGATAATCACCATGATCACCGCAGAGATTAAATTAGATGTCGTAATAAAATCCCATTGAAAATACGGAAACGTAAATGCATAATTTACAGCCAGCACTCCCAATATGGCAGAGATCACACCGTAAATATAACCATCTGTCGAAAGAGAGATCAAAAATACCGCAAACACAAAAGTTGTCATACTATGTTTTTCCACATGTAATTCCTGCAATGTAAAGCTACATAATAATGCTACCGCGAGAATTCCGACTGTAATCCCAATATTTTTGAAAGTATTTTGTTTCTTCATATCTCTCTCCTTCAAGATTGTTTATATTTTATCATATCATTGGTTAAAAAACGGTTAAGATTCTTTTCTGATCTCCGACCCGATCGCTCCAACTACAATGATAACTGCACCGACCATCTGTAAAAACGTCAAATGCTCATGGAATACGAGAAAGCCCACGATTGTTCCCACCACAACTTCTAAAGCAGACAGAATGCTCGTCGTTGTCGCTTCTACATATTGCGTAGACTTTACGCAAGCTACATTCGCAACCATCGTACATAGGATTCCGATTCCAAACAGATCCCAGAATAAATTGAAAGTCGGAGTATTTCCAATGTGCATCGCCACCGAAGAAAAGTCCAAGCCAAATGCAAGTACGAAGGCAGCGCCTAAAAATCCATATACAAGGAGGGTATCTCTGTCATAATCTTTGGCAAAGAATTTTGGTAATAGGATTTGAAGCGCTACTCCGATTCCGTTGATGACACCTGCAAGAATTCCGATTCCATCCAAACGGATATCCCCGGCTCCGATTAGATTCGCTACAAGAACTGCTCCGAAAAAACAGATCGCAATCGTAATGATCTTACTTTTTTCCAGCTTTTCCCGAAACATAAATACTCCGAGAATCGCAACCCAGATTGGGCTCATAAACATTAATACCGTTGCGACTCCTACCGGAATTCTTGAAACCGCCACGCTATAGCTCACAAAACTGATGCTATAAGCAACTGCCCCATATAAAATACAAATAATCAGTCCTTTCAAATCAATCTTTAACGCTTTCGGTTTCGTTATCAATAAAAATACAAAATACGCTGCTCCGGCAAGCGCGCAGCGAAAAAATGATATCGCGATATTGGAAAATTGAAACTGGGTAAGATCACGAACAAATATCCCCATGATCCCCCACATTACTGCCGTAATAACCGCTAATATAATACCTTTTTTACGCTGATTCATGTTCTTCTCCCCTTCGATATATAACTTGATTTTCTTTGATCGTTAGAAGAACCTTGATATCCGCGAGACTCTCTTTTTCTGCTTCTAACGGATTTTCATCCAGCACGACAAAATCCGCATATTTTCCAACTGCAATCGTTCCTTTCATTCCTTCTTCGTGATACTGATAAGAGCCATATACGGTAATCGCTTTCAACGCCTCTAACACCGAAATTCTTTCCGCTTCCCCTAAAATCTGTCCTGACTTCGTTACACGGTTCACCGCACAGGAAACGGTACGCATCATATCCGGTGGCACGACCGGACTGTCTTGATGGAATGTAAACTTTAATCCACAGTCCAATGCATCTTTGGCAGGGGATATCCGGCTTGCACGTTCCAATCCAAAATTTTTCTTATGAATATCCCCCCAGTAATATGTGTGTGCGATGAAGAAACTTGGTATCATTCCCAAAGCTTTCATTCGCTCCAGCTGTTCCTTTCTTACAAGCTGCGCATGCACCATCACCGGACGATAGCTTTCTTTCTCCGTTCTAGCCCCTAATGCCTGCTCAAACTGAGAAATATACTGTTCTGCAGCCGCATCTCCATTACAATGCGCCAACAGCTGCTGTCCCTCATTAAGAGCAGTTTCTATGTACCCTCTTAATGTTTCATCGCTGTGAATCGGGTAACCACGATACTCGGTTTCTCCTTCATATGGTTCTAACATCCACGCAGTTTTCCCCTGTGGTGAACCATCTAGAAATACTTTATACCCGCCAAGCTTCAAATGCTTCTCATATTTCCCCATATATGGATTTGTCTTTTCCATCAAGTCGGTTGCCGTCATGATATCCACATAACCGACAATATCCAGCTTCAATATCCCCATATCTGACGCTGCTTTCAACAGTTGAAACAACGGGTTTGCCACCATTCCATCTTGTACCGTCGTAATTCCGTAGCTTGCATATAAATTCTGCGCTTCTACCATGAGATGCATCAATTCTTCCAAAGACGTCATCGGCAGTTTGGATTGAAACTCTAAAAATACTTTTTCTTCCATGTATCCATTCGGAATCTCAGTTCCCTCCACTCTTCCGTATCGTCCGTCCGGTCGATCTTCTGCCTTCTCATCAATACCTTGCAGTTTTAGTCCTTGACTATTTGTGACTCCCATATGGGAAGATGCGTGAATCAGCAACACCGGATTCGTCTCACTGATTTTGTCCAATGTAAATCTGTCCGGATGTCTTTCCTCCTGAAGAAAATTGTGGTCATAATTACAGCCTACGATCCACGCATCGTCAGAAAGTCCTCTTTTTTCTTTAAAGGCTTTCATTGCATCCACAATCTCCTGAAAGCTTGTACAATTCGTAAGGTCACATTGCGTCATAGAGTTCGCTGTTCCCGCAAAATGAGAATGTCCGTCGATAAAACCCGGAAGCATCGTTTTCCCTGCCAAATCTACGATTTCATCTTCTTCTTTTTTTAATTTCAAAATCTCTTTCTCTGCACCCACTGCTTTTATGCGCCCATCTTCCACGCAGACAGCCTCGGCATACAAAGCATTCTCTTCCATTGTAAGGATTCTTCCGTTTACATAAAATGTCTTCATAATCGATCTCCTTTCATTGAATTAGGGTAGCCTCGTCATATAACGAACGATCTACCCCGTTTTGTTCAGATTATATATCAAATTCTCGAAATAGCTTTTCCAGACTGATTTTAAGCAGAAAATATGCTTTGATATATTTTATCATATTATGCTCTTTATGAAAACTCATTCTATGCTATACTTATACTAAATAATCACTCGCTCATAGAGCAAAAAGGAGACGTTATGAAAGTATTTATTAGTGCAGATATTGAAGGAATTGCTTCTACAGCATTATGGGATGAATGTATCCCGGGAAAACCAGGATATGCAGAAGCAGCAAATCAAATGACACAAGAAGTTCTTGCAGCTTGTCGCGGAGCTTTTGAAGCCGGAGCAGATCAAATCTATGTGAAAGACGCACATAGTCTTGGAAATAATATTGATGTATACCAAATGCCTCCAAATGTGTATCTACGCAGACGTTGGAGTGAAGCTCCTCTTGCAATGGTTGAAGGACTGGACGACTCTTTTGATGCCGCTCTTTTTGTCGGCTATCATTCTGCCGCCGGTATGAATGGAAGTTTTCTCGCTCATACCATGAATCCTCGAATAGAATACATCAAAATCAACGGAACTTTAGCAAGCGAATTCATGATTTTCAGCTATGCCGCTGCATATTATCATGTTCCAACTGTTTATTTATCCGGAGACAAACAGCTTTGTGAAACCTATGCTTCATTGCACCCTAAGCTTATTACTACAGCAGTAAAAGAAGGAGATGCCTTTGCCGCAGTCTGTATGTCGCCTGCTCAAGCAATCGCTTCCATTGAAAAAGATGTAACTTACGCATTAAAACAAGATTTGTCAAATGCCTGCATTACCTTGCCGGATACATTTGACGTAGAAATCCGTTATAAAGATCATCCAAATTCTTCTAAACCATCTTACTATCCAGGTATGAATCGATTGGATGCCAATACATTGGTTTTCCATGCAAATGACTACATGGATGTATTGACTATGATGAAATTCTGTTTATAATCAAAACAGATAACAGAAAGGAATTAAAACTATGAGAACGAAAGAAGAAAGTATTTCTCTCATCAAAGCATTGAGTAATGCCAATGGTGCATCCGGATTTGAGGATGAAG
>Scrappy_p2__coassemble_492_pt1 | contig 98615 bp, 92 predicted proteins | sample Scrappy_p2__metabat2_high_PE_016 | metagenome-assembled genome bin Scrappy_p2 | reverse complement strand
GCCCAGAGCCGGAATCGAACCAGCGACACGAGGATTTTCAGTCCTCTGCTCTACCGACTGAGCTATCTGGGCTTATATTCTATTATAGTGTTCTTAGCACGTGTTATATGATAACAAATCCAATGCACATTGTCAAGAACTTTTTTACTGCCGCAGACCGGAATCGAACCGGTACGGGAGTATAAGTCCCGCAGGATTTTAAGTCCTGTGCGTCTGCCTGTTCCGCCACTGCGGCAAAATGGATGGAGGTGGATTCGAACCACCGAAAGCGTTGCTAACAGATTTACAGTCTGCCCCCTTTGGCCACTCGGGAACCCATCCATATGTTGGAACATGTGTCCCAACAATTTGTTATTCTATCATAGTTCTAATTAAAATGCAAGAATTATTTTTACAACTCATAATTCTTCAAGACAATCGCTGAATATTTGCCCATATTTAGCACGATTTCACCATCACGAATCAAATATTCCTCATGTTCTATCGTATATCCTTGATCATACGTATAAATGAGTCTTCTCATCACACCTCTCTGTGGCAACCCGGTCGGCCACACCGGAACCGTAACTGTTGTCAGTTCACTTCCGTTATTTACAATGATCACAAACTGTTCTTTATCCGTAAACCTGCTATAAGCAAGCACATCCTGTTCTCCGTACAGCATCATAATAGATCCTGTCCGAAAAGCATCATACGACTTGTGAATCCGAATCATTTCCTTATGAAAAGCTAACAGTTCTTGATTCTCATTTCCCCATGGGTATGTCCTTCGGTTGTCCGGATCTGTAAACCCGCATACACCGGCTTCATCACCATAATAGATCGTCGGCGCTCCTACCCATGTCATCTGCATCAAGACAGCTTCCTTCATCACAGGAATACTAACATATTCATTCGCAGCTTCCGGTCCTAATGTACCTGTACGCCCCACCATATGATTGGTCCTTGTAAGAAATCGTGAATGATCATGATTCGAAAGCTCATTCATTGCAACCTGTAGCGAAGATGTTTTCAGCGCAGCCATATGATGATTCATGGAATTTATAAAGTATTGGGCATTTCCCCAAAGCTCCGGCCTCTCCTCATCGCTATGCTTTTCCATACCGGTCAAAAACCACGTAATCGGCTCCATAAATGCATCATAGTTCATCACCGTATCCCATTCATCACCTTGAAGCCACTCGCTCGGATCTCCATAATGTTCCGCCAGAATGATCGCGTTTGGATTTGCCTCTTTCACCACGTTTCGAAACTTTTTCCAAAACTGATGATTATACTCATTACTATAGCCTAGATCCGCCGCAACATCTAATCTCCAACCATCTACGTTATACGGCGGTGATACCCATTTTTTTCCTATATTCAAAATGTACTCTTCTAATTTTTCAGAACCTTCATAATTCAACTTCGGCAAGGTATCATGTCCCCACCAACCATCATAATGTCCATTATATGGCCAATCCGATTCTTCATCTTCTGTGAAATGGAAAAAATCATGATATGGACTATCTTTAGAAACATATGCTCCTTTTTCATAATCTTCCTGACGTTCATAGATATGTTCTCGATCCAGCCATTTATTAAAAGAACCGCAATGATTAAACACTCCATCTAAGATAACTCGCATTCCTCGCCTGTGAATCTCTTCTACCAACCGGCAAAAATACTGGTTACTCGCCTCTAGATTCGCTTTCGATGTCGTTCGCTTTTGATACATACTTGCGTGCACATTATTTTTAACATTGTGGCCTACAATCTCACCGCCATCTTCCACAATCACTCCATAGTGAGGGTCAATGTAATCATAATCCTGAATATCATACTTATGATTCGACGGAGAAACAAATAAAGGATTGAAATATATCACTTCCACGCCAAGCTCCTGCAGATAATCCAGCTTTTCAAATACTCCTTGCAGATCTCCGCCGTAAAATTCCCGCACCCCCATGGCTTCAGGATACTTATTCCAATCCGTTACTTTCGTTACCGGTTCCCCTATGTAAACGTATTCTCCATTTTCCACATCATTCTTCTTGTCTCCGTTATAAAAACGGTCCACAAAAATCTGATACATCACCGCTCCTTTTGCCCAATTCGGTGTAGAAAATCCCGGTGTGATAGAAAAATAATATCGATATACATTATGGTCTGAAACTCCGCATTTATTAAAATAACAAAGTTTGTTTCCGCTCACAATTTCAAATTGATAATAAAACGTTTCCCCTCCAAGGCATTTTTCCCCATAATAAAAATCAAATTCTCCTACCGTTTCTTTTTTTACCATGGGGATTCTCTCGTCGCCCGATATAATCGTCACTTTATCTACGTCATCCTTTGCAGTACGAAACCGAATGGAGACCTTTTCGCCCTCCATCGGTTCAAATGGACATACATAACCTGCCGTACCATCACTGAATAATGCCCGTCTGTTCATACTTTCTCCCTTTATGCCTCAGATACAGTTTCCTCAAACAATGCTTCAAATTCTTCTCTCGTAATTTTTTCTTTTTTGAGAAGCTCATCTGCACAGGCATGAAGCACAGACTTATGCTGTTCGATAATCGTTCTTGCTCTCTGATAGCATTCATCAATAATTCTTTTTACTTCTTTATCAATCTCATCGGCCACTTCTTCTCCATATCCTCTGGAAATGTGACCAAAATCGCGTCCAACCACTACTTCGTCACTATCGTTGTCATAGTTGATCAGACCAAGCTTCTCTGACATACCAAACTTTGTCACCATAGATTTTGCCATTGCAGTTGCCTGCTTAATGTCCTGTGACGCTCCGGTTGTAATATCATCAAAGATAAGTTCTTCGGCAATACGTCCTCCAAGAGATACCGTAATATCCTGCAGCATCTTGCCTTTTGTATTAAACATGTCATCCTTTTCCGGAAGAGGCATTGTATAACCGGCTGCTCCGGCGCCTGTTGGGATAATGGACACACTATATACAGGTCCAACATCCGGAAGTACATGGAACAAAATCGCATGACCTGCTTCATGATACGCCGTTATCTTCTTCTCCTTTTCCGAGATGATACGGCTCTTCTTCTCCGCACCGATTCCAACCTTCACAAACGCTTTTCTTACATCTGCCTGCTGTACATAGACACGATTTTCTTTTGCCGCTATGATCGCAGCTTCATTTAGAAGATTTTCAAGATCTGCACCCGTAAACCCAGCTGTTGTCTGTGCGATCTGCTGCAATTCCACATCATCACCAAGCGGTTTTCCCTTCGCATGTACGCGAAGAATCTCTTCTCTTCCTTTTACATCCGGTCTTCCAACCATAACTTTACGATCGAAACGTCCCGGACGCAAAATTGCAGGGTCCAAAATATCTACACGGTTTGTAGCAGACATCACAATAATTCCTTCATTGACTCCGAATCCATCCATCTCTACAAGAAGCTGGTTCAACGTCTGCTCTCTCTCATCATGTCCGCCGCCGAGACCGGTTCCTCTTCGTCTTGCCACAGCATCAATTTCATCGATAAAGATGATACAAGGCGCATTTTTCTTCGCTTCTTCAAATAAATCTCGAACACGTGAAGCTCCCACACCTACAAACATTTCCACAAAATCAGAACCGGAAATAGAAAAGAACGGTACTCCCGCTTCTCCTGCTACAGCTTTTGCAAGCAAAGTCTTACCTGTTCCCGGAGGTCCTACAAGAAGAACTCCTTTAGGGATACGTGCTCCTACTTGAATATATTTCTTTGGAGATTTTAAGAAATCTACAATTTCTTCCAGTTCTTCTTTTTCCTCTTGGAGCCCTGCCACCTGATCAAAAGTAATCTTACGATCCTTATCTGTACTTAGTTTTGCACGGCTCTTCCCGAAATTCATCGCCTTGGCGCCTGCTCCGCCTCCTTGACGATTCATCATCATAAAGATAAAAAAGACAGCTCCAACTGTGATAAGCGTAGGAAATCCCGTCGTCATGAACCAGCTCTCCTTCGGAACTCCAAGCGTCTCATAATCTACATCTTCTTCATCCAAAAGCTCTTTCACTTCCGACAAATCTACTACGTAAAGCGATTTTTGCTCGCCATTGTCTGCTGTTACTTTAATCTTACCGGTAACTCCACCCTCATCCGGTGCGATTACGACCTCTTTTACTTCACCGCTTTCAATATCCGCTTTCATCTCTTTGTACGTATAGTTCTGTCTTCCGTTTGTGCTTTGAGACAAAGACCACCACACAAGCGCAAACATGACGATAAGCAGCATCAGTGAAAAAACACTCATGCCTTTGTTCTTACTATTATTCAATTTTTGTTACTCCTTCCTACTCCACACCTTCTACAACACCGATGTATGGTAGATTTCTATATTTCTGAGCATAGTCGAGACCATAGCCTACAACAAACTCATCCGGGATATTGAATCCCACATAATCTACATGTACCTCATGAGTACGACGATCCGGTTTATCTAAAAGCGTACAAAGCTTCATGCTTGCCGGATTTCTCTTACTGAGAACTTCTAAAAGATAAGACAAAGTTCTTCCTGAATCAATGATATCCTCAATCACGAGAACATCCTTTCCTTCCAAAGTCTCATCCAAATCTTTTGCGATTCTAACAACACCACTTGATTTTGTTCCATCTCCATAGCTGCTTACGCTCATAAAATCCATAGAAACCGGAACTGTAATTCTCTTTGCAAGCTCACATGTAAAAAATACACTTCCTTTTAAGATACAAACAAGATGCACTTGTTTTCCTTCATAATCTTTGCTGATCTTTTCTGCCAACTCTCTAATCTTTGCGTCTACTTCTTCTTCTGGAATCATTACTTTAATTGTCTCTGCCATCTTTATCTTCTCCTTTGTTCATTGTAATTTTCACTATTTTTTCTGTATTGGGACCCACATAATATGCATGCCCTCGCCGATAACCAATTACCCATAGCACATGACTTCCTTCTGCCAATAGCAGAATATGGTCTCTTTCCTCTTGTGGAATCTTCTCATTAATAAAAAATGATTTTAGCTTTTGCTTTCTTCCTTCCCCATCGATCGTAATATAATCTCCGGCTCTACGGGTTCGAAGTGTTATCGTACGTTTTATTATATCATAGTCAAAGTACTTCGTGTAGACTTTTTCCTCCTGCCTGGCATCAGTTTTCAAGATTTCAAAAGAAAACACCTGATCATTGATATGCAAACCGGATTTCCGTTCAAAATCTATCACTTCACAGACGATATGTTCTTCTTTTTTTTCTTCATTCAGAACCCGAATCCCTTCGTAACACCGCTCTGCTACAATTCCATACGGAAGATTAATTTTTCTTCCCGTCTGCTTTTCCATTAACTCATCTAGATTCAAAATATGAATTCTATGAATATCCTGTTCTCTTTGCGCCATCTTCTTCAATACCATTTTCAAAAGTGTTCCCCGAAAAACTACCGGGAGCTTGATATACTCACTTTTTTTAATAAGAAAACCTCTCTCTGTTTTTTCTACGACTTTCTTATAATAAATCTCTGTTTCTTCTTCCATGTATTCCCAAATTTTCAATATTTGTTCCGCTGTATCTGCCATATGACTTACCGTCTTCTCATTTACTTCTCGTTCTAAAAACGGAAGCATATGATTACGAATCCGATTTCTCGTATAATCATCGGAACCATTCGTCACGTCAGTACAATAAGAAATCTTTCGAGACGCCAAAAAACTCTCAATCTCTTGTCTCTCTAAGCAAAGAAGCGGACGAATCGTAATACCGTTTACCGGTCGGATTCCTGTAAGTCCTGCAAGTCCGCTTCCTCTGGCAAGATTCATGAGCATCGTCTCTGCATTGTCATTCATATGATGGGCAAGCGCTATTTTAGTACCCTTATATTTCGCAACCGCCTGTTGAAACGCTTCTATCCTTGCATATCTTCCCGCTTCTTCTAATGATTGTTTCCTCTTTTGCGCAAATAATTCTACGTCTTTATGATAGGTTTCCAAAGGAATCTGATAGTTTTCACATAACACTTTCACATAATGCTCATCACGAAGCGCCTCGTCTCCTCGAAGTCCATGATTCACATGAACCGCAACGATATCAAAAGAAATATTCTTTCTTAATTCCAAGAGCATCAAAAGAAGGCATACCGAATCTGCTCCGCCGGATATGCCTGCTATCACTCTATCCTGTTCTTTTATCATTTCATATTCTGCCACAAAGGCAGCAACTTTTTTCACCATTCTCTTAAAATCCTTCTATACTGATAGTTCAACTATATAGAATTCTTTTTCAAAATGCAAGTCCTCCCTCTATTTTTCTAAGCTCCAGATTCCAGCCGCTGCCACTGTCATATCATCCAACGGTTCTTCCCCCGTCCATTCCAACACTTGCTCTAAAATATAATGCGACATCTCCTTCGGATTATTCCCTTTCGTCCCTCCAATGATCATCTCCATCAGCAAATCCTGCTCTCCTACCGGAAGAGAATCCAGCACTCCGTCTGTTACCATAATCACAAAATCTCCGCTTTGAAGCTGCTTTTTCGTTGTCTCAATCTCCAAATACTGTACGACGCCGATCGGAAGACTGGTGGAACTGATTCTTTCTACCTTCTCTCCTCTTTTAATATATGTAGTAGACGCTCCTGCTTTCACAAATTCACATTGACCAGTATAGAGATCAAACACACTCATATCGATTGTAGAAAACCGTATTTCCTCCCGCCCCATAACAAGCGCTGTATTCATCATCTGGATCGCCGTTTCCTTCGGGAATCCGGCAGTCAATAGCTCTTCCAACATTTCGACTACCATCGCGCTTTCTCGAAATGCTCTCTCTCCGGAACCCATTCCATCTGAAAGAATCATTCCGTTTTTTCCACCCGGAAGTTCCAGCATCGAAAAATTATCCCCGGATATTTTCTCGCACCCTTTTCCAATCTTCGCAACTCCCTGCAACGTATGATATTGGGGTCCTTCCATTGTCACAAGCGTGCAATATTCCTGACCAATAATCGGCCTCTCCCCCTCTTGAGGAATCATTTTTCTTCCAACTGCTGCCGACAGATTCTTCAGCAACTCTTTTGTCGTAACACATTGCCCTTTTTTCGATCGAACCGTCACGTGAATTTCATATTTTCCTTCCGGAGTCACAAGGAATACACTGCTTAAAAGACGCACTCCCATCTTAAGGAACCGACTTTGTATCCTTTTTTCCATTGCTTCGTCTGAAAATATTGCCGCATCCAGTTCTCTTGTAGCATGACGGATCATTTTTGCAAAAGAATCTAATTGTACTGCACAGCCTTCTCGATTCTGAGCAAGCCTATTGTTGAACAAAAGATTTTTTTTCGCCCCTTGAAATATCTCCAGAGTCTCCCGCAAAAATCTTGGAGCCTGAATACATTTCTTTTGTAATTTCTTTTTAATCTCTATATCCAGTTCTAAACCCGACTCTTCTACTGCCGACAAAATCTCGTACACCATCTGATATGTAAAAATAGCATTTTCACCCATGCACCAATGTCGTTTTTCGCACTCTTTACAAACTTTCTCATCAATTTCCAAAAAAATATTTTCTGTTTCCGTCTGTGTCAATCCGCCTCTATGTTCCTCCAGCCTTAAAAATGTATCAGATAAATGATGCAATGATGTGGCAAATTTATCCATCTGTACTACATACGGATTATATCCTGTCTTCATATCGTTCTCCCTTCAATATCAAAAAAAGATAGATTGCGCGTTCACACAATCTATCTTTTGTAATTTTCTCTTATTCTGCTTTAAATAAAATCTCATTCGGGTATGCAAGTCCGAGTTTTTCCTTCGCCTTATCTTCCACATATTTATCAGTCTTTACATACTCTTCAAACTCTTCAATATCTTCTGCTTTCTGTTCTTCCTCTTCAATCTGATCTCTAAGCTCTGCTTCCTGCTTCTGATATGCATTGTTCTTCGCACGAAGCGAAAAACTGTCTACTGCTATGACCACGATCAAGAGTACCAATGCAGAAACAACGAGTAATACGCTTCGCTTGTGGTGCTGAAGCTGCTGCTTACGGCGTTCACGCGCTCTTTTTTGTTTCATTTTCTTCATTTATCTTCCTCATTTATCGTTTTCTATCATCAAGCTCAATCCATAGTATAAAAATATCTTATCTTGTTTCGGAAGATTTATCAACACTTTTCTTGATTTTCCTCCACATTTTCCCCAGCAAAAATATTCCAAACGCTAAAGATGCCATCCCGATCAGAACACCCACCACAAAAAACCAACGCACACTTCCGCCACTCGTTTTATATATGCAAATAAACAGATACTGACTTGTTGCAACCCAAAAAAGAAAATCTTCTACGGAAATCGCCCAAATACTATGCTTTATGATTCTACGTATCAGCCTTATCCCCGTATAACTTCCATATACAAAGATTCCTGAAATTACTGCATGTACAAATATATCTAATTCTTGTTCCAAGTCCAGCATACTATTTTAACGGAACAACTTCGCGATCAGATTCTCGCTTGTTTTCCCTTTCGCATGAATTTCTGAATATGCAATACTGTCAATATTTCCGGAAAGATCTACTTCTCCCTTTTCAAGACTGAGACGATTCACATGCATGTCTGTTCCTTTTACCATCAACATTCCCTGCTCTGTTTCCAGTAAAATCTCATTCAGATCAAAAGAAAGCACATCCAATACTCCTGTCACAACACTACTTTTCCGATTGTTGATCACTATTTTATGTGCTTTCGGCATCTGTCTTTCTTCCAAATTATGTACACACCCTTTCTGCTGCTTCTCAGACAACTTGTTCCTTTCTCTTATTATATGAAAGGGCGCGTGAAATTATGATACTTTACAAATATTTAAACAGTTCTTTTGCTTCTTCTTTTTTTGTTGTCTCTTGAATATCCAGCACCTCTACCTTGACACTTTTTGTTCCAAACTGAATCTCAATGATATCTCCCACTTTTACCTTTACAGAAGCCTTCGCTACTGTTCCGTTCACAAGAACTCTCCCCGCATCACATGCTTCATTTGCTACCGTTCTTCTTTTGATCAAACGGGAAACCTTCAAAAACTTATCTAATCTCATATATCCTCCTGTTATGCTTCTATACTATAAAATTGCCCATGCCACAAAAAATAGAGGACGTCTTGTCCTCTATTTTAAACTTTTCTTTATTCGTTTACAGCATCTTTTAAAGCTTTACCAGCTTTGAATTTTGGAGCTTTGCAAGCTTCAATCTTCATTGTCTTACCTGTCTGTGGATTTCTTCCTTCTCTTGCTGATCTTTCACTTACTTCAAATGTACCAAAACCAACTAACTGAACTTTTTCACCTTTTTTCAGCTCGCTTGTAACAACATCAACAAATGCTTTCAAAGCTTTTTCTGCGTCTTTCTTAGATAATTCTGCATTGTCAGCAACTGCTGCAATCAATTCTGTTTTGTTCATGGATATATACCTCCTATAATTATGTCTACAAAATCACGCTGGATTCTATAAATTCCTAAGCAATCTCCGTGGACGGCTCTAAATACTGTTATACCGATTTTACGCCCATTTGTCAAGCATTTATAGCATCTTATCTATCATTTCAAGAAGGAATTTGCCCAAACCTTCAGATTTTGATTGTGCGTCTTCTAACGAAGTTCCTTTCACTCCAAAGTAGAATTTTACTTTCGGTTCTGTACCGGATGGTCTTACACAAACCCATGCATCATCCGACAAATCATAATACAATACATTGGAACTTGGAAGTCCGGTTGGAACAACTTCTCCTGTCTCAAGGTCTTTGATCGTATCCGCTTTATAGTCTCTTGCTCTCAATACCTTGAATTCTCCAAATGATGTTGGTGGTTCTTTTCTAAGAGTCTCGAGAATTTCCTGAATCTTAGCAAGTCCTTCGATACCTTTTAATGTAATCGCCTTAATGTCATCCTTATAGTATCCATATTTGTCAAACATATCGATCATAGCATCCCAAAGAGTCTTGCCCAATGTTTTATAATAAGCCGCAGCCTCACAAAGAGCCATTGTCGCTACGATCGCATCTTTATCTCTCGCATGCGTACCGATCAGACATCCATAGCTTTCTTCAAATCCAAACAAATAAGTTCCTTTTCCTGTTGTTTCAAATTCCAAGATCTGCTGGCCGATATACTTAAATCCTGTCAACACCTCGATTAGTCTGACTCCGTATTCTTTTGCAATCGCATCTGCCATATTAGAAGTAACGATTGATTTTACAAGGCAGCCGTCTGCCGGAAGTCCTTCTAACGCTTTTCTTTGGCTAATCTCGTAATCTGCAAGAAGGCAGCCTGACATATTTCCTGTAAGTACTTGATATTCTCCTGACTTCGTATCTTTTACATAAACACCCAATCTGTCAGCGTCCGGATCTGTTGCCAGTACAAGATCAGCGTCTACTTCTTTTGCAAGCTTTAATCCCAACTCAAATGCTTCTTCCGCTTCCGGATTCGGATAAGAAACTGTCGGGAACTCTCCGTCCGGAAGTTCCTGTTCTTTTACTACATAGACATTTTCAAACCCAAGTTCTTTCAGCACTCTTCTAACCGGTACGTTTCCTGTGCCATGAAGCGGACTGTATACAATCTTAAGTTCCTTATTCATTGCGTCAATCGCATCTTGATGAATCACCTGTTTCTTTAACGCTTCCATATAGGAATCATCAATCGCCGCACCGATCGTTTCATATAATCCTACTTCTTTCGCTGCATCTAAGGACATTGTTTTCACATTCGCATAATCTGTTACCGCTTCCACTTCATCCATAATTCCTTTGTCATGAGGCGGCGTAATCTGTGCACCATCTTCCCAATATACCTTGTATCCATTATACTCCGGTGGATTATGACTGGCTGTAATATTAATTCCTGCGATACAATGCAATTCTCTTACTGCAAAAGAAAGTTCCGGTGTTGGACGAAGAGCATCAAAAACATACGCTTTGATTCCATTTGCCGCAAGACAAAGCGCTGCTTCATCAGCAAATTCCGGTGACATACGACGAGAATCATAGGCAATTGCAACTCCTCTATCCTTCGCATCTCTTTTCAAAATATAATTTGCAAGACCTTGTGTTGCTTTTCTAACCGTATAGATATTCAAACGGTTTGTCCCTGCACCGATGATTCCACGCAAACCTGCTGTTCCGAATTCCAAATTCTTATAAAAACGTTCTTTGATCTCATTCTCATCATTTGCGATTGCCTTCAACTCTTCTTTTGTACCTTCATCAAAATATGAATCGGAAATCCATTCCTCATACACTTTCTGATAATCCATATTTTCGTACCTCCTGTAATTTCTACCTTATATTATACACCAGTCTTCTATAAATGAAAAGAAAATATACTCGCCAAAAACTGTTTCTTCTTCTCATTTTGCTGAATTGCAATCCGTAGTTTTTCAACATTCTTTTCCGGGATCCATGCTTTATTTGAATTGTAGTACGAGTTCATGATTTTCCAAAATTTTTCCGGATAAGAAAAGCGGATTGCCAAGTACTCCTGCTCTTCTTCAGAGAGCGGACGAATATCCTGATATGCCCGCATCATCGCTCTTCCAAGCTCCACATTCCACTCATGCTTTTCCAAGATTTTTCTCATAAAATAATATAAATCCGAAGCTTGTATTCCATTTGCAAAATGGTCAAAATTTGTTGTCGCGATTCCTTGCTGTGTCATAAGAATATTATGGTAATTATATTCTCCATGAACTACTGTACCTTCTTCCCGACTTCTTGCCACAAGTTTCTCGTACCCCGACTCGGCAAGCCTGTCTCCGGCATGTTCTGCCCATGCATACATTTCTTCAAAATTCTCCAACACCACTCGTTCAAATTCTTCTTTTCCTGTTCTATTTCGAATAAATGTCCTAATCTTTCTGAGTTCTCTATTGTGCCTTTGAAACTCATCTCGAATATCATTACTTTCAAATTCAAAAATCTCTTCTTCCGGAAGCTTCATTATTTTATGAAGTCTTGCCAGATTTCGCACAGCTTCCAGCACTTCCCGCTCTTTTTTCACATCACATTCTCTTCCCAAAAACCATTGTTTCAATATGTAGCGTGTTCCATCGCCTGCTTTTGTAATCCATTCCCCTTCTCTATTCATCCACATACTGTCCACTTTTGAATAGCCGTGATGTATGATGTGCGTTGTCAAACGTTCTAAACCGGCTGTTTTTTTATCCGATACTTTCGTTTCACACAGAAGCAACTCTCCCACATCCGTATCACACAGAAAAGCTCCCCTGACTTTGCGAACTTCCTTCACTTTTATATCATACTGTTCCAGCACTTCTAATCCGTAATCTTTCATAATATCCCCCTATTTCTTACTGTTCTCTCTAATGTATGTCTAAAATAGGGCAAGTATGCAAAAAGTGCCGGACTATTTCACCGACACTTTCCCTTCTAATATTCTTTTCTCATTCAATTCTGGATCTTCAATTACCAAGTCCAATAACCGGTTTAATGTTTCTCCGATTTCTTTACCCGGTTTCATCCCCAATGCAATCAAATCACTTCCTGTAATTGCTAAAGTTTTTAAAGAAACACATTGCTTCTTTTCTAATATTTCCTCATAACAATTGCGGACTTCTTTTAGATTTCTCAATTTTTCTTCTCTATGATATTCAATCTGCGCAAGTATATCTGCACCTACAACTTCTAAATAAAGTGGAAACAGATCTTCTCCCATTTTATTCATTGCACGTCTCACACAGTTTGTTCTTGCCTGTATTCTATCATCATGAAAACCTACAAGTTTTGTCACTTTACGCATAGTATCATTATCGAATTTTAATCTTCTAAGAATCTCTTTCGCCCTTTTTTCTCCTTCGAAAGCATGTCCTTTAAAATGAGCCTTTCCGGATTCATCAACAGTTTTCATATCAGGCTTTGCAATATCATGCAATAGCATCGTAAGCCGCAGCACCTTATCTGCTCGAACATTTCCAATTGCTTGAATCGTATGCTCTCCTACATTATAAATATGGTGCGGTGTTTCCTGCTCTGTCTCCATCATCCGATCAAATTCCGGAAGAATAATCTTTGTAATCCCCAATTCGTATGCCTCTCGAATCAATTGAGGGTTTGCCGAAGTCAGCATTTTTACCAATTCTACCTGAATTCGTTCCGCACTTATATTCGCAAGCGTTGGAGCAAGTTTTCTGATTCCTTCTTTTGTCTCTTCTTCAATTTCAAATCCAAGTTGCGCCGCAAAGCGTACAGCTCGCAATATACGCAAAGCATCTTCCCCAAAACGTTCCTCTGCATTTCCAACGCACCGTATGATTTTTCGCTCTAAATCTTGCATTCCACCAAAAATATCTACAATTCCGCTTTCATCATTATAAGCCATTGCATTGATCGTAAAATCTCTTCTTTTCAGATCTTCTTCCAATTTTCTCGTAAATTGCACTTCCAAAGGATGACGGCTATCTGCATATTCTCCATCAATTCGATATGTCGTAACTTCAAAGCCTTCTCCATCAATCAATACTGTTACTGTTCCATGTTCGATTCCCGTATCAAATGTTCTTTTAAATAACTTTTTAGTTTCCTCCGGTTGTGCTGAAGTTGTAATATCCCAATCTCCGGGCACTCGTCCAAGAAGAGAATCTCGAACACATCCACCAACTGCATACGCTTCATATCCATGACTGCACAAAGTATTGATAATTGTCTTTACTTTATCCGGCAAAATAATCTTCATAATTATCTTCACATCCTTAAAGAGGATTGTGCTCCCACAATCCTCTTTTGCATCCTTATTATTCTAGTATGATTTTCCCCAGTACACCATATGTTTCGCTGGTTTTCCACAGAAAATACAAGTATCTGACAACTGTTCCTGCTCCGGTGGAATACAACGTGAAGACGCTCCGCCTGTTGCAGCTTTGATCTCCTCTTCACATTCCTCGCAGCCACACCACATTGCTTTGATAAATCCACGATTCTCCTGGAATTTTTCAATCATCTCATCCATTGTAACGGCTGTATCAATGTGTGCATCAAGGAATGCTTTTGCCTTGTCAAACATGTCTTTTTGGATTGTCTCCAAAATTTCTCCAAGTTTTGTTGTAATCTCATCCATAGAAACGACAATCTTCTCACGAGTATCTCTTCTTACAACAACAACCTGATTCTTTTCAATGTCTTTTGGTCCGATTTCGATACGTGTTGGAATTCCAAGCATCTCCTGCTCACTGAATTTCCATCCCGGACTCTTATCAGATGCATCCATATTCACAGTGTATCCTGCTGCTTTTAATGCGTTCATAAGCTCTGTTGCCTTTTCAAGAACACCTTCCTTATGCTGTGCAACCGGAATCACGCGCGTCTGAATCGGTGCAATTCTTGGAGGTAGAATCAGGCCGCTATCATCACCATGTACCATGATGATCGCACCAATCATTCTTGTTGTTAAGCCCCAAGATGTCTCGTATACGCTGTGAAGCTCATTGTTTTTATCCAAATATTTGATATCAAATGCATCTGCAAATCCGCTTCCGAAGAAGTGGCTTGTTGCTGCCTGCAATGCTTTTCCATCGTGCATCAATGCTTCTACTGTATACGTATCTTCTGCACCTGCAAACTTTTCACTGTCTGTTTTCTTACCTGAAACAAGTGGAATTGCAAGACTCTCTTCGATAAATTCTTTATATACTTTCTGCATTAAAAGTGCACGGTCTTCTGCTTCTTCGTATGTCGCATGGATCGTATGACCTTCCTGCCATAAGAATTCTCTAGAACGTAAGAAAGGTCTTGTTGTTTTTTCCCACCGAAGTACGGAGCACCATTGATTCCAAACTTTCGGAAGATCTCTGTAAGACTGTACTGTCTTGCTCCAATGATCACAGAATAATGTCTCAGATGTTGGTCTGATACACATTCTTTCCTGAAGCGGTTCATTACCCCCATGCGTTACCCATGCAACTTCCGGCGCGAATCCTTCGATATGATCCTTTTCTTTCTGAAGAAGATTCTCCGGAATCAGCATTGGAAGATATACGTTCTCAACGCCTGTCTCTTTGAATCTCTTATCAAGGTCTGCCTGCATCTTCTCCCAGATTGCATAACCATTTGGAAGATAAACCATACAACCTTTTACATCTGTGTAGTCACACAAAGCCGCCTTACTTACGACGTCTGTGTACCATTGTGCAAAATCTTCATCTCTTGATGTGATTGCTTCTACAAATTTCTTTTCCTTTGCCATAGCACTCTCTCCTCTTTCTTAATCTATAATTCAGTTACGGACTGAAAGCTTTCTTCATAAAAATATGATTTATAAATAAAAACACCGAAACTTTCAATCCCGTAAGGGACCGAAAATCTCGGCGGTACCACCCTAATTAATCGCGAGCCATATACCTGTATCCCGCAATTCTCTCTGTTGCCCATAACGCTGGCATGCGCTGCGCTTTCACACAGAGACTCCAAGGCAGGTTCTATACATTCCTCGCAAAGCCTTTCACCAACCGGCTTCTCTCTGTAGCATATCCTGTATATACTATCCCTCTTCACCGTCACTTTTATGAATGATTACTCGTAATTTTACGGGAATTTTCATTCTTTGTCAAGTGCCCTTTCACGAAAAGCTTCCCCTTTCGGTTCAATTTCAAACTCCACCAATCTCCCTGTCCGAGGATGTCGAAACTGCAGTCTATAAGCACAAAGGGCTATTTGTTCCCAACGCCCTGACTTCTCTACCATTGGATTATACTTTGCATCTCCTAAAAGCGGACACCCTATATTTGCCATTTGTACCCGAATCTGATGAAATCTTCCCGTCTCCAGACAAATATGCACAAGATTGGTTCCGTCTTGCCTCTCTTCCAAAAGTTCATAATACAAAACCGCTTCTTTTGCTCCTTCTCGCTCCTTCGAGCAGATATATGCCCGATTCTCTTTCGTATCTTTGATCATATAATCCTTAAGTTTTCCTTTTTCTTCCGGAAGTTTTCCGCATACGATTGCCTTGTACTCTTTTCCAAAACCTTTCGTCTGAAGCTGTCGATTCAATTCTTTCGCTGCATTTTTTTCTTTTGCAAATACAAGAATGCCTTCTACCGGCTGATCCAATCGGTGAATAATTGCCAAATACGGAACCTCTTTCACTTTCTTTTGCTTATAAATATAATTTTTCAAAAGACTTTCCATATCTTTTTCTCCGGTCTTATTTGTCTGTGTTGCCACTCCCGCCGGCTTGTAAGCGACGAGAATCAACTCGTCTTCGTATACTATTTTAATCTTTTCTCTCATACTTCTATTCCTTAATTGACTATGCCTCTTTTAGTATAGCATAGAATTCCTCCTTTATGTTGTTAATTTTTTCTCTTTCAATCGGATCATGCTCAGAAATAAGCCCGAAATAAAAGATGCTTTTCAGCTTGAATGATTCTGTGGAAAGAATTCCACAGGAAATGTCTCTAGAATACCATACCTTATAAGAAAGTCAAGTCCTTTTATCTCTACACTAAAAATCCGGCAGGATATTCCCTGCCGGACCTGGTCATCTCATTCTATTTCTTATACTTCTTCATCTGAAGCAAGTAATGCTTCTTCATATTTTGCAAGAATTGTACTTTGAATTCTTTCTCTTGTATCAGAATTGATAGGATGTGCAATATCTCTGTATTCTCCATCAATTGCTTTCTTACTTGGCATCGCAATAAATAATCCTTTTTCACCCTCGATGACCTTAATATCATGTACTACGAATTCTTCGTCCATTGTAATGGATACTACCGCCTTTAATTTTCCTTCTTTTGCTACTTTTCTAACTCGTACATCTGTAATCTGCATATCTTTTGCCTCCCTCAATTTATTACAATGCGTATCTCTCGCTTTCCTCTACAACCACTTTCACGCCGTTTTCTCCAACATGACGAGTGTTTGCCCGAATTGTGTCTCGACTTTCCACAATACAATTTTCAATATATGTATTATCGCCAAGATATACATCATTCAAAATAATGGAATTCTTGATCACGCAATTGTTTCCGACAAATACTTTTTTAAATAATACAGAATTTTCAACCGTTCCGTTGATAATCGACCCGCTTGCCACAAGACTATTCTTTACAACCGCACCCGGATTATATTTTGCCGGCGGCAGATCAGATACTTTTGAATACACTCCCGGCAATTGCTTGAAGAAGTAATCTCTGATCTCTGGTTTTAGGAAATCCATATTCGTTTGATAATATGAATCTACTGTTGCTATATTGCTCCAGTAATTCTTCATCTTATAGCCATAAATCTTTTTCAAATTCTTATAACGGATTAAAATATCTGTTACAAAATCATGCCGATCTTCTTCGGCACATCTCTCAATCAAATCAATCAGTTGTCTTCTTCTAAGAACATAGATTCCGGTAGAAATCGTATGTGAATTTGCTACCATCGGCTTTTCTTCAAATTCATGAATCCGACACTCTTCATCCATCTTGATTGTTCCAAAACGGCTCGCATCTTCTCCTGGTTCTAAGTCTTTACATACAACTGTAATATCTGCATTCTTCTTGATATGGTAATCCAGTACCTCATTGTAATCTAATTTATATACAGCATCTGCTGAAGCAATGATTACATATGGTTCATGACATCTTTTTAAGAAATCAAGGTTCTGATGAATCGCATCCGCGGTTCCTCTGTACCAGTACCCATTATCATTCGTAATCGTTGGTGTAAATACGAATAATCCTCCTTGTTTTCTTCCAAAATTCCACCATTTGGAGGAATTCAAATGTTCGTTCAATGATCTTGAATTGTACTGTGTCAATACTGCCACTTTTTGAACATGAGAATTCGTCATGTTACTGAGTACAAAATCAATGCATCTATAACTTCCTGATATTGGCATAGCTGCAACTGCACGACGATGTGTCAATTCCCTCATCTTGTGGCTATTCCCACCTGCCAAAACAACTCCTACTGATTTCATATTACATGTCACCTGCCTTTATTAATGTTTCACCACTTTCAAGCACTCCACCTACATAATCTTCTTTGGATGTAACACCACTAAGGGCGGTATTTTTTCCGATTTGGACATCTGCCGGAATGACTGTCTTCTCACCAATCGTCACAAGACCCGAATTGTAAATATCCGGTCTCATCTTATTCGGTACATCACTTCCTATCCCAAGTGTAACATTGTCTCCGATCACGACCTCTTCTGCGATGATCGCTTTATCTACCACGCAATTTTCACCAAACTTAGTATTGCTCATAACAATGGAATCCCGGATTACTGTTCCTTTTCCAACTGTTACGCCGGAGCCAATAATTGAATTGTGTACTTCTCCGTAAATGTCCGCACCGTTGCAGATGATACTTCTCTCCACCACTGAGTTTTCAGAAACATATTGCGGTGGAAGCGAACCGGAATTTGTATATATCTTCCAAAATTCCTCATATAAATTAAACTCCGGAATAATATCGATCAGCTCCATATTGGCCTCCCAATAAGAGCTTAATGTTCCTACATCTTTCCAATAACCATTATACTCATATGCAAACAGTCTTTTATGATTTTGATGACAATATGGAATAATATGTTTTCCAAAATCACAATTTGGCTGACTGGATAATTCTTTTAACGCATCCCGAAGTACCGGCCAACTGAATATGTAGATTCCCATAGAAGCAAGGTTACTTCTCGGATTCTTCGGTTTCTCTTCAAAGTCTTCAATCTTCTTTTCACTATCTGTAATTACAATTCCAAATCTGCTTGCTTCCTCAATCGGAACAGGCATTGCTGCAATCGTAACGTCTGCATTGTTTTCTTTATGAAAATCAAGCATAACCTCATAATCCATTTTATAAATATGATCACCAGATAAAATCAAAACATAATCCGGATTGTATGTTTCCATATAATCTAAATTCTGGTAAATCGCATTTGCCGTACCTGTGTACCATTCACTGCTTGTACTCTTCTCATACGGCGGTAATACTGTTACGCCTCCTACGTTACGATCCAAATCCCACGGGATTCCGATTCCAATATGTGTATTCAGTCGTAATGGCTGATACTGTGTCAATACTCCGACTGTATCAATTCCCGAATTGATACAGTTACTTAGCGGGAAATCAATAATTCTGTATTTACCGCCAAAAGCAACTGCGGGCTTTGCCACTTTTGCAGTCAGGACACCAAGACGACTGCCTTGTCCACCTGCCAACAGCATCGCAATCATTTCTTTTTTTATCATGTCATCGCCCCTCTTCCAGTAATAATGTTATTATTATAGCATAACCATTTCATTTGGTGAACATTTTTTACAAATATTTTTCGTAATATCGATTTTTTTTATCTAAATATAACAAAAGGAAATGGCTTGGCTTTTTTCCATACAATAGTTATAATATAAGAGTAAATGGGAAAATATGATTAAAAAGTGAAAAAAAATAGAATAGGAAGTGTATTTTATGTATAAAATAAATTTTCAGACGCCGATCCATGTGCATTTTATAGGTATTGGTGGCATCAGCATGAGCGGACTTGCAGAAATCCTCTTAAAAGAAGGATTTACCGTTTCCGGCTCAGATAATAAAGAATCTGCCCTGACAGATCACTTAACTGAAAAAGGCGCTACTGTATTTTACGGTCAAAAAGCATCCAATATCATTGATGGAATCGACGTTGTCGTTTATACTGCCGCTATTCACGAAGATAATGAAGAATTCAAAGAGGTAAAGCGGAAAAATATTCCTATGCTTACAAGAGCTGAGCTTTTAGGTCAGCTTATGTTAAACTATAAAACACCGATTGCAGTAGCCGGAACTCATGGAAAAACCACAACAACTTCCATGCTGTCCCACGTTCTTTTGGCAGGAGAAAAAGACCCGACAATTTCTGTCGGTGGAATTTTAAAAGCCATCAATGGCAATATCCGTGTAGGAAATTCCGACGTATTCGTGACAGAAGCTTGCGAATACACGAATAGTTTCTTACATTTCTTTCCAAAGATCAGCATTATCCTGAACGTAGAAGAAGATCACATGGATTTCTTCAAAGATATTGATGATATTCGCAATTCTTTCCACGAATTTGCAAAACTTCTTCCAGAAGACGGTACTCTTATTATCAATCGTGAAATCGAAAAAATAGATACGATCACAGAAGGTCTTTCCTGCCGCGTCATCACCTATGGCTTGACAGAATGTGCAGATTATTCTGCTCAAAATATCACTTACGATGACATGGGACGTACTTCTTTTGATTTCTACCGCTATGGCGAATTTGCAGCACATATTACACTTTCTGTAACCGGAGACCACAATGTTTCCAATGCACTCTCTGCCATTGCAGCCGGTGAACTTACAGCTGTTCCTATGGAAGCTATTCAAAAAGGTCTTCTATCTTTCACAGGAACAAACCGACGTTTTGAATACAAGGGCGAAAAAAATGGCGTAACGATTATTGACGATTATGCACACCATCCAACAGAGATTAAAGCAACTCTGACTTCTGTGAATCATTATCCACACAGAGAGACATGGTGTATTTTCCAGCCTCATACTTATACACGTACAAAAGCATTCTTCCATGAATTTGCAGAAGCACTTTCTCTTGCAGATCATATCATTCTTGTTGATATCTATGCCGCACGAGAAACAGACACTTTGGGAATGTCTTCGGAACTTTTGGCAGAAGAATTGAAAAAATCCGGAGCAGATGTATATTACTTCCCAAGCTTTTCTGATGTAGAAAAATTTGTTATGGAAAAATGTATCCACGGTGATTTGTTGATAACTATGGGGGCCGGAGACGTTGTAAACATTGGAGAATCCATTCTTTCCCAATAGTTATCCCCATTATCCCCAATTTTTTTATCCACAAAAAAGCTGGGTTTTCCACGTAAAAGTTCTTTGTCCCAAACAATTCTGGTGTTATAATACGCATACACAAGCAGAGTATATTTATAATTGAAGGGATAGAAGATACAATGAAAACTTTAAAATTACGCAATCAATTTCAGACGGACTCGACTTTGATCGAGAACGAATTTATAGATCAGCATATGGTAGATGCTAATGGAGAATTTGTGAAAGTTTATTTATTCTTACTTCGCCATCTGCACAATCCATGTATGCCTCTTACAATCTCAACGATTGCGGATTGCCTGCAAAATACAGAAAAAGATATTTTAAGGGCATTGAATTATTGGCAAAAAGAAGGACTTCTTGGAATTGAATATGATGCCAGTGGCAATATCAGCGGAATTACTATGGGATCTGCATCTGTAGAAGAGACAACTGCAGAAGAAGCGGTTATAGAAGCAATTCCAGAACCTGTTCCTGTAAAAGTTGTTGCTTCTGAACCTTCCCCTTCAGAGCCTACGAATATCGAACCATTTCGCAATCGTAAGGAATTGAAGTCTCTGCTTTTTGTTGCAGAACAGTATCTTGGGAAAACACTTTCTCCAAAAGATATAGAAACAATTAACTATTTTTATGATGGTCTTCATTTTTCAGCAGACCTGGTAGAGTATCTAATTGAATATTGCGTAGAAAACGGTCATAAAAGTATGCATTATATTCAAAAAGTTGCTCTTGCATGGTCAGAAGCCAACATTTCAACTGTAGATCAGGCAAAAAACCATTCTTCTTTTTATAACAAAAACTGTTATTCCGTTTTAAATGCTTTCGGGATCAAAGGAAGAGGACCTGCTGCGCCGGAACTTACATATATTAACAAATGGACATCTGAGTATGGATTTACATTGGACATTGTGATAGAAGCTTGTAATCGAACAATGGCTAAACTTCATCAACCAAATTTCGAATACGCAGATTCTATTTTAAGAAAGTGGAGAACTTCCAATGTCCATCATTTATCTGATTTGGATCGTCTTGATTTGGCACATAAGCAAACTGTTGCTTCAAGAAAGTCCGAATCCCGTTCTTCCGGCAAAAATAAATTCAACAACTTTGAAGGTCGTACTTACGACTATGATTCTTTAGAAAAACAACTCTTAAGTCAGTAAAGGGAGATTATCGTGGCACTAACGAATGCTCAATATGATCTGATCATGCGCAGTTACGAAGAAAAGCAGCTGCGCAATCAGACTGTTTTACTTCAGCACTACAACGAAATCTATGATAAAATACCGAAAGTAAAGGAATTGGAAAACTCCATTTCTTTTCTTAGTGTGCAACAAGCCAAAAAACTTTTAGATGGCGATACAAACGCTTTGGATACGCTCCGCACGCAGATTGGAGCGTTTCGACAAGAAAAAGCAGCCCTTCTAAAAGAATATGGTTATCCGGAATATTACTTGGAAGAATCTTATGATTGTCCTTTATGTAAAGATACCGGATATATTGGCAATAAAAAATGTGCTTGTTTCAAAAAAGCAACTATTGAGTTGCTCTATGCACAATCGAACTTAAAAGAAATTCTTAAAAAAGAAAATTTTGATACCTTTCGTCTGGATTACTACTCCGATAATTATGTGGATCCAAAAACCGGACGAAGCTCTCTTACCACAATGCGCGAAGCACTTGCAGTCTGCAGACAATTCGCAAAGCATTTTGGTGAAGAACCTCGCAATTTATTCCTCTACGGAGATACGGGAGTCGGAAAAACATTTCTCTCCAACTGTATTGCCAAGGAATTGATTGATAAAACTTATTCCGTCATTTACTTCACCGCTTTTGAATTATTCGACATCTTCGAAAAAAGTAAATTCGGAAAAGATGATGCAGCCGAAGCTATGAACGCTCATATCTTTGACTGCGATTTACTCATCATTGACGACCTGGGAACAGAGCTTCCTAACGCATTTACTACATCCCGGTTGTTCCTATGCTTGAATGAACGGCTTCTCAGAAGAAAATCTACAATTATTTCTACGAACCTTGCATTAGATACCTTTGTAGAGTACTATTCTGAACGTACATTCTCTCGCATAACAAGTAACTACAGGATGCTCAAATTAATTGGCGATGACATTCGCATTAAAAAGAAACTAATGAATAGGGAGGAACACTAATGTTACACCGTAAAGATCTCAATTATGAAAACATTCCAGTAGGAGCACTTGGAATCATTCCATTAATCGGCTGCAAAGACCGCTGTGCCAAAGTCAACGATTACCTTGTAAAATGGCGTAAGGAAAAAGCAGACGAAATTACAGATTCTGAAGTATTCAATGGATACTTAAAAGATTCTTACATCATCGATGCTCAGGTACCAAGATTTGGTTCCGGAGAAGCAAAAGGAATCATCAACGAATCTGTACGAGGAAAAGACTTGTATTTGATGGTGGATGTATGTAATTATAATATTAAATATTCTCTTTCCGGACATGAAAATCGTATGTCACCGGACGACCACTATCAGAACTTAAAAAGAGCCATTGCTGCAATCGGCGGAAAAGCAAGACGTATCAATGTTATTATGCCTTTCTTATATGAAAGCCGCCAGCACAAAAGAAGCGGACGCGAATCTCTTGACTGTGCTTTAGCGCTTCAAGAACTTGTAAGCATGGGCGTAGATAATATCATTACTTTTGACGCACATGACCCAAGAGTACAAAACGCAATCCCTCTTAGCGGATTTGAAACAGTTCGTCCAACATATCAATTTGTAAAAGGACTTCTCCGTACTGTACCGGATCTTCAGATTGACAGCAAACATATGATGGCAATCAGCCCGGACGAAGGAGCTACAGGACGCGCTATTTATCTCGCAAACGTTCTTGGATTGGATATGGGTATGTTCTACAAACGCCGTGACTATACAAGAATTGTAGACGGACGTAACCCTATCGTCGCACACGAATTCTTAGGTTCTGATGTCGAAGGAAAAGACGTTATTATCATCGACGATATGATTTCTTCCGGAGATAGTATCATTGACGTTGCAAAACAGTTAAAAGCAAGAAAAGCAAAACGTATTTTTGCTGCCGCTACATTTGGTCTCTTTACAAATGGTCTTGCAAAATTTGACAAAGCTTACGAAGAAGGTATCATTCATGGTATTTTAACAACAAACTTAATCTACCAGACACCGGAACTATTAAGCAAACCATATTACATCAACTGTGATATGAGCAAATATCTTGCTCTTATGATCGATACATTGAATCATGATGGTTCTATCAGCAGCCTTTTGGATCCAAATGAACGTATCCAGGACGTTGTAGAAAGATACAAACGCGGAGAAAAGATTCAATAATCAATTCCAAACAAAAAACGTTATGCAGCCACCACCCGTCTGCATAACGTTTTTTATTTCCATTCAATATTGTGATACGCAATACCGCACTTATCAAGCACCTCTTTTTCTCTCTTTTGGCAAGTAAAAATCAGCACTTGCTGTTGCCTCTTAGCAAGCCATTTCAGCATATATTCCAATCTTTTCTCATCATAAAACACAAAGGTATCATCCAAAATAATCGGCATTTCTTCTATATGAAGAACATCTGCTGCCGCCATACGAAGTGCGAAATATACCTGTTCTATCGTACCCCGGCTTACCCGGTTGATCGGAACTCTCTTCTCTTCGGTCAAAAGTTCCATCTGCAGATTTTCATTGATGAAAAGTCGCTGGTATTTTCCACCTGTAATACACGCTATGATTTCTGAAGCTTTTTCATTGAGATTATGCCCTAGAGATTTTTGCATCTGATAGGACAATTCTGTAAGCTTTTTAGCCGCAAGATCAAGAGCCTGCTGTTTCTTCTCCCAGTCTTTATTTTCCTCACTCATTCCTTGCAGTTCTTCCAAGTACTCCTCCAAATTGCTATGCTCTACCTGCTTCTCACGCAAAGCTTCTGTCAAATGATCCTTCTCCCATTGAAGTTGTTCCATCTCTCGATTGATTTCTTTTATCTCATTCTTTTTCTTCTTCCCATCTTTCGTACGATTCCATACATAAATTCCTTCTGCCAACGCTCCTACGATCATGATCAGATAATTCCACGGCCCCGGAACAAGAAGAAAAATGGCAATCAAGCAACCTAATATCCCAATCACTTCAAACGGATGAACTCTCCATCTTGGCGCCTCCTGTGTTTTCTGCTCCGTTTGAATTTTTTCATCCATTTGTTCTTCGATATTCGAAATTTTCTGCTCTAATTTATGAATGTCTCTCCACACATAAGAAGATTCTAACGTCACTCGTTCTCTCTTCCTATCTGCCTTAATCAGTTCTTCACGAAAATGTTTTTCCACATTCTTTCGTTTTTCTTTCAAATACTTCAATGCTTCTTCCAAGTGAATCTCTACATTCCCTGTGGAATAATAATTCGTCGCATAATCTTGAAGTTTCGCTGCCAGGCTCTGATTTGTTTCTGTCTTTAACTGTCCGATTGCAACTGTATTCTCAAATCCTTCCTGTGTCAATCCATCAAGAAGCATCTCCAAATCCCCATGCTCTAGAGAAAATTCTTCTCCGTCATCCTCACAGATTAGAGAAGCTGCTTTCGCGTATTTATCAAAATGTCTTTCTAAACGAAAATGTTTTCCTCCACATTCAAATCTCAGTACACCTGAATAAAAATTTGGATTTTCCCACGGCTCATAACGACTAAATTCATCATTTGCAGCCGCACGTCCTCTCCCTCTTTCCATTCCAAACAACATACTTTTCAAAAATGTATAGAGTGTCGTTTTTCCGGATTCATTTTCTCCGTATATAATATTGAGTCCTTCTCCAAACTCTAATCTCTTTCCACTGATTTTTCCGAAATTCTTCACATTTATTTCAAGAAACCGCATATCTTATCCCCTTTTTGTCTCTAAAAGCGCTTCTACCCCTTCATAGAGCGCCATATACTCTATACTGTCTTTTGGAAATCCTGATAAAGCCTCAATATAATTTCCAAGAAGATTATCTCGATTCTCTTCCTGCAATTTATCAAACCGATACGCAGGCTTTGTTTCATCTACAACTTCCAAAACATTTTCAAACGGATCCATATCGTCTGTATCAAATACTGTGTATTCTCCTCGAAAACCTGTCAGGATCACTTTATAAATATTTTGGATTCCCTGTTCTTGAATTTTTTGTTTCAGAAGATCCTTCGTTTCAAACTGCGTCATATTTTTATTTACAGGTAGATTCATATGGATATATTCTCGCATCGCAAAAGGTATGAATCTCGCATGCATTTTCTCTTGCTCCCACACTCCATATACATAACCGTGTACTCCGGTATCATTCTTATCAATCGGCTCTAAAGCTCCTGCATATAATATCTTGTCTTCTTCCACGATCCCCGGCTTATGGATATGTCCCAAAGCGATATAATCATAGCCTAATGCCAAAAGCCCTGCTTTCTGTAGCGGAATATGCTTCTCATCTCCTCCGTGAGCAAGCAAAATCTCACATTTCTGTTTCTTCCATGGCTTTGCTTTTTCATAAACACTTTCTTTGATCTCACGTTTATGATAACTCAACCCATACACTGCAGTTTCCAACTCCGGAAATTCCGCGCATTGAAGCCGGTCTCCGAACAACGGGAAAACATTTTTCGACCATTGAAACGTCCGATAATAAGAATCCCATTTCATATAGTCATGATTTCCTGCGATCAAAACTACCTTTGTCTTTGTAAGCTTTTGAAAAAGATAGTCTACTTCTTTCAGTTCTCTCAGCAAAGGCTGTCGATGAAACAAGTCTCCTGCAATCAAAAGTAAATCAATCTGTTTCTTTTCACATTGTTGAATTACTTTTTCAAACGTATCCCAAATTTCTTTTGCTCTATGAGCGCTATATCTTTTTCCTGCGTCTGGATTTGCTCCCAAATGCAGGTCTGCTATGTGTATAAACTTCATGTTCCTCCCTCTTTGGCAAGCACACGATAAAGCGCGTTTGCTCTCTGTCACTTTCTGCACGGATCGTTCCCCCATGCAGCTCTACGATTTCCTTCGCAATTGCAAGTCCAAGTCCCGCACCACCGGTACTGCTGGATCTCGCATCATCTACTCTGTAGAATTTTTCAAACAACCTTTCTAATTTCTCTGCCGGAACCTGATCTCCACGATTCGCAAATGTGATCTCCACAGACCCATCTACTTCTTTTGCCAAAATCTCAATTAACGTATCCGGATAACAATACGAAATGGCATTCCTCAATAAATTATCAAATACTCTCGCCAGCTTATCCGGATCACCTTCTACTACAAGATTCTCTTCCGCATATACTTTGCAGATCAGATTTTTCTCACGTAATACCGCATATAATTCATCTGCAAGTTGTTCCAGCATCATACTCAGATTCAACTCCACTTTTTCGAGTTCTATGTTTTGCAGATTGAACTTTGTAATTTCAAAAAACTCACTGATCAGTTCACCTAGACGAATCGCCTTTTCCAAAGAAATGTGAGTATATCTCGCTCGCTCTTCTATCGGCATATCCGGATGAGTATCCAACATACTCAAATACGCTACAATAGAAGTAAGCGGTGTCTTCAAATCATGCGCCAAAAATACGACCAAATCATTCTTCCGGTTCTCAGCTTCTTCCGCTTCCAATTCTTGACGTTTCAATGTCTCTTTAATCTCATTCAAACGATTCTCTATCGGTTTTAATTCTGTGATCAAATGCACCGGTTCTTTCGATTCTGAAATAATATTTTCAATCCCTTTTTCAATCTGATGAAGATATTTTGTCATCTGTGACAATGCAATATAGAAAAACAAAGAAAATAATAACAGGAATCCTAATACCGTAAATAAATCTTTGTTATTTCCAATTAATTTCCAATATAAGGCAATCGCTTTCTTCTGACTCACATTGCAACGAGTCAAAATCGTAACAAATGCCGTTCCAAAGCTATCATTATATACTCCGTCAATCACATAACGCAGAAGAAAGGTTCCTACGAGAACTGTTAACGCTGTAACGAAAACAGTCTGCAATAAAACACTTAATTTTAATTTGCGATATTTATTCTTCAACTTTGTATCCAACTCCCCATACGGTCTTGATAAAATCTGATTTTCCGGTCGGCTCACTCATTTTTTCTCGTAAATGCCGGATATGTACCATTACTGTATTGTTGCTGTTTTTATAATACTGTTCTTTCCATACTGTTCGGAACAACTCTTCCGAACTGATCACTTTTCCACGATTCTCACAAAGTAACCATAAAATATCAAATTCAATCGGTGTCAATGTAAGTTCCTTATCGTAATATATACATTCATGTGAAGTTCGGTTCAAAAACAACGCCCCAAAGTCGATAATATCCCCTTCATTTTTCCCAACATCATTATACTGTGTATAACGTCGAAGCTGCGCTTTTACTCTTGCCACAAGTTCCAATGGGTTAAATGGTTTTGGAATATAGTCATCTGCTCCCAACGTAAGTCCCGTAATCTTATCCATATACTCTACTTTTGCAGTCAGCATAATCACCGGAAATGTATACTTTTCGCGGATTTTTTTCAGGATCTCAAATCCATCAATATCCGGAAGCATCACGTCCAAAATCGCCAAATCAATTTTTGTATTCTTGATGCATGCAAGCGCATCTTCCCCTGTATAGAATTTGAAAATATTATACTGATCGCTTTTCAAATAAAGTTCTACTACATCCGCAATTTCTTTCTCATCATCTACTACTAATATGTTCATACTCATTTCCTCTTTGTTTTTAAAAAGGGCGTGGAAACAACTTTTCCCACGCCCCATTCTCTCTCTTATAAATCGCAGTTATTTACAGTTCTTGGGAACGGTATTACATCTCTGATGTTAGACATTCCCGTCAAATACATTACACATCTCTCAAATCCAAGACCAAAACCTGCATGTCTTGTAGAACCGTATTTTCTAAGATCCAGATAGAACTGGTACTCTTCTTCCTTCATTCCCATTTCCTGCATACGTGCAAGGAGTTTGTCGTAATCGTCTTCTCTCTGGCTTCCGCCGATGATTTCTCCAATACCAGGTACGAGGCAGTCTACTGCTGCAACTGTCTTTTGATCTTCATTCATCTTCATATAGAATGCTTTGATATCCTTTGGATAATCTGTTACAAATACCGGACGTTTATATACCTGTTCTGTCAGATAACGTTCATGTTCTGTCTGAAGATCGCATCCCCATGAAACTTTATAATCAAATTTATCGTTGTTTTTCTCCAAAATTTCAATTGCTTCTGTATACGTAACACGTGCAAATTCAGATGTTGCCACATTCTGCAAACGATCCAAAAGTCCTTTATCCACAAAAGAATTGAAGAAGTTCATCTCTTCCGGTGCATTCTCAAGAACGTAATTGATGATATATTTTAACATTGCTTCCGCAAGATTCATATTATCTTCAAGATCTGCAAATGCAATCTCCGGCTCTACCATCCAAAACTCTGCCGCATGACGTGTTGTATTGGAATTCTCTGCTCTAAATGTTGGTCCGAATGTATAAATGTTACGGAATGCCTGCGCATATGTCTCTGCATTTAACTGACCACTTACTGTAAGACTTGTCTCTCTTCCGAAGAAATCCTGGCTGTAATCCACTTCGCCTTCTTTTGTCTTCGGAACATTTTCCATATCCATTGTTGTTACACGGAACATCTCTCCTGCACCTTCGCAGTCGCTTCCTGTAATGATCGGTGTGTGTACATATACAAATCCTCTCTCTTGGAAGAACTGGTGAATTGCATATGCGATCAATGAACGTACACGAAATACTGCCTGGAATGTGTTTGTTCTTGGACGTAAATGTGAGATTGTTCTCAAGTATTCGAAACTATGACGTTTCTTCTGAAGTGGATAATCCGGAGCAGATGCACCTTCTACTGTTACTTCTGTCGCTTGAATCTCAAATGGCTGCTTTGCCTGTGGTGTTGCAACCAATGTACCCTTTACGATAATTGCAGAACCTACATTTAACTTGCTGATTTCTGTAAAATTATCCATAGAATCGTGATATACGATTTGTAAATTTTCAAAATAAGAACCGTCATTCAAAACGATAAATCCAAATGTCTTAGAATCTCTGATACTTCTTACCCAGCCGCCGACAGTAATTTCTTGATCGAGGTACTGCTCACGGCCCTTGTATAACTCTTTTACTGTTACTAATTCCATACCTCAAAACTCCTTTATTCTCGCTATAATTTCACTATTCTATATAGTATACCATGTCTGTAAGTTTCTCGCAATCTGAGAAGGTATCTTTTTCTAAAAAGCTTTCCCCTAGCGCACTGTGTACACCGTATTGATTATATGATATACTTTATTCGTAAGATGAAGAAAAATACAAAAAGATTATAACCTTTTTCGTAACTGTTAACACTCTCTTAAAGAAAGGATGTGTTATAATGCCATTACCACAACAAAGACTCTATACTATTGACGATATTTATGCGCTTCCAAATGGAGAACGTGCTGAACTGATTGATGGTCAAATTTATTTCATGACACCACCAAGCCGAAAACATCAGCGTATTACTGTGGAACTAGCTACCACTATCAATAACTACATCAAACGCCAGAATGGTTCTTGTGAAGTCGACATTGCTCCATTTGCTGTATTTTTGAATGAAAATCAAACAAACTACGTTGAACCGGATATTTCTGTGATCTGCGACAAAAATAAACTGACAGACAAAGGGTGTAACGGCGCCCCAGACTGGATTATCGAGATTGTCTCTCCTGGCAGCAGACGCATGGACTACTATACCAAATTATTCAAATATCGCACTGCCGGTGTTCGTGAATATTGGATTGTAGATATTGAAAAGGACAGAATCACAGTATATAACTTTGCATCTGAAGATACCAATGAATATACTTTTGTAGATAGCATTACTCCAGGTATCTATCCGGAATTAACCATTGATTTTTCCACACTCTCTTTTTAAGACGGCGTTCATGCCGTCTTTTCTTTACTGTAATTTGTACTTTTTTTGTACTATTCTTGTTTTTTCTATCTCTTTGTGCTATACTAACCCACGTTACAAAACCCGAAAAACAAGGTCTTACAAGGGTTTCGCCGATTTCCGGCGTAAAATGAATCGTGTGTTCGAGACCTTCCACACGTAAAACAAAACTAAAGGAGAAAACAGAATATGAAAACTCAAAAAGTAACATTCATGACACAGGCAGCAATGATTGCCGCCATCTACGTGGTGCTCACAATGATTTTTGCACCAATCAGCTATGGGGAAGTTCAGCTTCGCATTGCAGAGGCGCTTACAATTCTTCCGTTCTTTACTCCAGCAGCCATTCCGGGACTTACCATCGGATGTCTAATCGCCAACATTTTAGGCGGAGCAATCCTTCCGGACATTATCTTTGGAAGTATTGCAACATTGATTGGAGCAATTTTTACTTATGCACTTCGTAACTGCAATAAATTTCTTGCACCGATTCCGCCAATTCTCGCCAACACGGTTATCGTTCCATTCGTATTGGCATACGGGTATGGAATCAATCTTCCGATTCCGCTCATGATGCTGACAGTCAGCATTGGAGAGATTCTTGGATGCGGTGTGCTAGGCATGATTTTATTGACTGCATTGAATAAATATAGTTATAAGATTTTTAAAAACATAAACGCTGTTTAAAAAAATACAGGGTAGCCTTTCAAAAGGTTATCCTGTATTTTTCTTCTATTCTTCTATCATATGACATGCAACATAATGGTCATTTCCTACCAAACGTAACTTCGGCTCCTCTTTCTTACAACGTTCCGTTGCATATTTGCATCGATTTTGAAATCTACATCCTGCCGGAGGATCAACCGGACTTGGAATTTCTCCCCCCATTTTAATACGCTCTTTTCCTTCTTCTACTTTGGGATCCGGGATTGGAATTGCCGAAAGGAGCGCTTTTGTATACGGATGCATTGGATTTGCATATAATTGATTGGATGCAGTAATTTCTACAACTTTTCCTAAATACATAACCATCACACGATCCGAAATATATTTTACCATGGAAAGGTCATGTGCAATAAACATATACGTCAAGCCTTTTTCCTTTTGTAATCTGCCAAGCAGATTGACAATCTGCGCCTGAATCGAAACGTCCAGTGCTGAAATTGGTTCATCACAGACAATAAATTCTGGTTCTACCGCAAGCGCTCTTGCAATTCCGATTCTTTGACGCTGTCCGCCTGAAAATTCATGCACAAATCGTTCTGCATACTGTTTATCCAACCCTACTGTAACAAGCAGCTCCTCTACACGTTTCTTAATCTCTGTTTCTGTTTTTAACAAACCATGCGCACGAATCCCTTCTGCAATGATATTGTATACTTTCATCTTGGGATCGAGTGAAGCATATGGATCCTGAAATATGATCTGAGCGTGTTTTGTAAAATTCTGACGTTCTTTTCCTTTCATTTGATGAACGTCTTGCCCTTTATAAAACACTTCTCCATCTGTTCTGTCATATAATCCAAGAACTGTTCTGCCACATGTTGTTTTTCCACAGCCCGACTCTCCCACAACACCTAATGTCTCACCCGGTCGAATATAGAAAGACACATCATCTACCGCTTTTAATGTCCCTTTTCCGGCTTTAAAATATTTTTTTAAACCTTTTACTTCTAATAAATACTCGTTCTTTTCTGTCATTATTGTTCCTCCTTTCGGAGCCAGCAACATACTTCATGCCCTTCCCCAACACTAATTTCTTCCGGGAATTCTTTCTTACAAATATCTTGACAAAACTTACAACGATTTGCAAATGGACATCCTTTTGGAGGATTCGCCATATTTGGAGGCGCACCCTCAATCGTTTCCAATTCTTCCCCTTCCATATCTAAACGTGGAACTGCCCTCAAAAGAGCTTCTGTATATGGATGAGACGGATGATAAAAGATATCGTAAGCGCTTCCTCTCTCTACGATTTTTCCCGCATACATCACGATAATATCTGTAGCAAAATTCGCAACAATCCCAAGATCATGCGTAATCAGAATAATACTCATATGATGTTCTTTTTGAATCTCTTTCATCATATCCAAAATATCTGCTTGAACCGTTACATCGAGAGCCGTTGTTGGTTCGTCTGCAATTAAAAGCGCCGGATTTAATGTTACTGCAATTCCAATCATCACTCGCTGACGCATTCCTCCTGAAAACTCATGCGGATACTGTTTCATACGAAGTTCCGGATTAGGAATTCCAACCATTTTTAGCACTTTTACAGCCTCTTCCCACGCTTCTTTTTTGCTTACCTTCTTATGAACAATAATTTTTTCCATAATCTGTTTTCCAATTGTCATTGTTGGATTAAGCGCTGTCAATGCATCTTGAAAACATATTGAACATTTTTGTCCTCTATATGCTTCCCATTGTGCCTTTGTATAGTCCTGAATATTTTCCCCTTGAAACAGTATTTTACTTTCTTTGTTCACAAAACCAGGTTTTTTCACCAATCCCATAATTGATTTGGATGTTACTGATTTTCCACAACCGGACTCTCCTACAATTGCTGTGACACTTCCTTTTTTTATATCAAAAGATACGTCTCTTACCGCCTGTACTTCTCCTCTAAGGGTTCGAAATGTCACAGATAAGTTTTTTACTTCCAATAATGTTTCCATAACGCTTCCCCTCCCACTATTTCATTAGTTTTGGATCAAGTATCTGCTGTAAAATATCTCCCAACACATTAAAGCAAAGCACTGTCACAAGAATCATAACTCCCGGTGCGATTGCCATAATCGGATTGTGTAAAATAAATTTCTGAGCAGTTTGCAGCATACTTCCCCAAGATGCCATCGGTAGCTGCACTCCATATCCAAGAAAACTCAACGCTGATTCATCTAAAATTGCATTTGCTATGCTCAGGCTGGCCGATACTATAATCTGTGGCATCAGATTTGGAATAATATGTGTCCAGATAATTTTCCCCTGACTTACGCCCAATGCTTTTGCCGCAATAATAAAATCTCGCTCTTTTAACGTTAAAGTTTGCGCTCTTACAACACGCGCAACTTTTGTCCATGAGAAAAATGCAAGCATTCCTACCAGTGTAACCATATTTCTCGGAAGAAACGCATAAATAACAATGATAAACAGCAAACTTGGCACAGACATAAAAATATCTACAATTCTCATCAAAACAACATCTACTGTCCCTCCGATATAACCACTAAGTGTTCCAATCAATGTTCCGACAATAACTGCAACACACATAGATGCGAAACCGACGATTAAGGAAACGCGTCCTCCATATAAAGTTCGGGTAAGCGTATCTCGCCCAATATCGTCTGTTCCCAAAAGATGGGTACTGCTGATTCCCTGCATTTTTTCTGCTACATTGGAAGCATCCGGATCGTAAGGCGACAAAGGAGCAAGGATTGCAGCGAGTACAACCAATATAATCAATATAGAGCATACAACTGCCATTTTATTAGAAAGGAATAATTTTTTCATTGCTTTTCTATCCATTATGTTTCTCCTTTCCCTTGTTTGATTCTCGGATCTGCAAATCCATATAATATATCAGCCAAAAAGTTTCCAATCAACAATACTGTACATGCTAACATCGTGATTCCCATAATCATAGTATAATCCCGACTGTTAATCGCACTCATGCAAAGAGTTCCTAATCCCGGCCATCCAAATACGGATTCCACTATAAATGATCCTGTAATCAACGTTCCAAAATTCATTCCTACCATTGTGATGATTGGAAGCAAACAATTCTTCAGAATATGGTTTTTCATAACCTGCATACGTGGAACTCCTTTTGAGATTGCAGTATCTACATATTCTTCTTCCATCTGTTCGATTGTATTGGAACGAATATAACGAACAAAAACTGCCGTGTTATTTACACTTAAGACAATAACCGGCAAAATCGCATGTCGAATCACATCTATCGTAGAAGTTACTCCGATTGTGCGCATACCTGCACTTGGAAGTACTCCTAAATGTAATGAAAAAACAATAATCAACATGATTCCAAACCAAAAGGCCGGCAATGAAATTCCCAAATAAGAAATCCCGCTTATAATATTATCAATCCATCGATTCTTATAATATCCCGCTAATAATCCCAGCGGAACTGCAACAATTACAGATAATACAAGCGCCGCTCCCATCAATCCAATTGTATTCGGAAGCTTATCCATAATTTGATCTTTGACCGGCTGGTGATTACTTACAGAAAGTCCCCAATCTCCCTTTAACATATTACCAGCCCATCTAATATATCTCTCTACTACATTCCCCGTCAGACCAAGATCCTCTCGCATATCATTCAACTGTTCTTCCGTCATCTTATACGAAGATTTCGCCGGTGATGTATATAAATACAATGGATCACCAGGCGAAAAATAGATAATAGAAAACGAAAATATAGATACAGCAATAAAAACGACCAGCATCTGTGCCAAACGTTTTACCATAAATTTTTTCATTTGGTCTCCTTATAACTGAGAAATAGATTCTGCTAGAGCAGAATCTATTTCTATGTACTATTCTATCCTATCACTATTTGAAAGAAAGTTTTGTATAATCTTCAAATACAGGTGTTGTTGATAAATCTTCCGTTCCTTCCAGATTATCACTTGTTGCAAAACAGTAGCTTGGATAAGCAATTGGATAAATTAAGTATGCTTCTGAAGCTTTCTGTTGTACTTCTTTATAAATTGCTGTTCTTTCTTCAACATCTGTTGTTCTTCTTGCTTTTTCAAAAAGATCAAGAATTTCCTGTGGTGTATCTACGTTTATTCCCCATGTTCCATCAAGCATACCTGCCACTACATTGTCTGGATCACCGATTGCACCATATTCATTCAAATATAATTCATAATCAGCCTGATCTGTAAATACAACATCAAAGAAACCGTTTGCATCAATTCCCTGAAGTTCTACATTTACATCAATTGCTTTCAACTGCTCCTGAATTAAAAGAGCTGTTGCTTCCATAAAACTTCTATCAGTATTGTAGTGAAGTTTGATTGTTTTTCCTGCAAGACCTGAACTTTTTGCTAATTTTTTTGCTTCATCAAGGTTCTGCTCGTATCCCTTTACAGTCTCATCATAGAATGTATTACGGTTACTGAAGATAGAGTTTGCTGCAACTCCCATATGTTCTCCATAAGCGCCTTTTACAATCTCTTCTTGATTTAATGCCATGAATACAGCTTTTACTGCATCACGATTTTCCCATGTTGGGCAATATTTATTCCAGGCAAGATATTTTACACGTCCTTCTGCCAATGTATGAAGTGCAACACCTTCTGTTTTTTCAACCTCCGTTACAACATTATCAGAAGCTGCTGTTAAGAAGTTGATTTCTCCATTCTTGAAAGCAACTTCCTGTGCACTTGGATCTGAGATTACTTTAAAAATAATCTTTTCAATCTGTGGCTCGTCTCCATAGTAATCTTCAAACTTCTCAAGGACAAGAGATTCTCCATCTTTAAATTCTACAAGTTTGTATGGACCTGAACCAATATCTGTCAAGTTTGCATCTGCAGACTTGATATTTGTATTTCCTCCAAACGCATGCTCTGGAATTAACACAAGGTTACCAAGTAATGAGTAGTAAGAAGCTGACACTTCAGGAAGTGTAAATTTCACAGTTAAGTCATCTACTTTTTCAGCTTTAACCTGCTTCTCACCTACAAATACAACATTGGAAAATCCTGCCCCATTGTTTGTATCCAAGTTACAGTTAAATGTGAAGATTACGTCATCAGCTGTAATTGCTTCTCCGTCATGCCATTTCAGATTGTCTTTTAATTTCAATGTATATGTAAGACCATCTTCAGAAATTTCACAACTATCTGCCAAGTACCATCTTGTTTCATCCTGATCCACATAATATAATTCATCCTGATATGGAGCTAACTGAAACGCACCCTCTGCCATTGTTTCCAAGTTTCCATTCAAACTTGTTACTGTTGCAGAAACCGGCATTACCAAAGAATCACTCTTTTCTGTTTTCGCACCGGAAGCCGAACTTTTTCCATTGTCTGAACTTTTGCCACAACCAGCAATCAATGTTGCTGCCATTGCTACACACAAAAGTAAACTAACTACTTTCTTCTTCATAATTCTTCCTCCTTTTATTATAAGTAGTTCTTCTAAAATTTTTCCGTTAGCCATTATAACACCATGATTTTCATTTGTATAATTGATATTTTTAATGAAAACATTGATTTTTTCTATAAAAAAGGAACAGCAATTTTCACTCTGCTGTTCCTTCTCTTTCTTATTTTACATATCCATAAAATGCATTTTGGCTGCCCGCCGTCATCTTTTTAACTTCTTTCTCTTCTGCCGTTACTTTTTTCCCACTAGACGGATCGATATATGTAAAAGAATCCTCACTATATCCTGTAAGTAAAATCGCACGATCCATTCCTGTCATTGCAAGAACCGGCGTTCCTTTTCCAACCAGATAACATAATTGTTCTAACGTACACCCCGTCAAATCAACCGCTTCTCCTCCGGAATATTCCCCGAGAAGATCCAGCACCGATTTTCCTTTCGAAAGTTCTGCCTGTACATTTACATTCTGTTGTTCATAGGAAAACATCTGTCTCAAGCAAGCTGACAAGGAGCTTTCTCCCGGATTTACCGCTAACGGAGATATATCTTCTATCTGATAAGATAGCATTCTGTTTCCTCTCTCCCACATCTTCGTCTGATTCGATGTCACAACCACTCCTCGTACTGTATCTGCTTTGCCAATGGCAATTCCGGCTTTATCATAGATTCCCTGAAGTTTTCCCAGTCCATATACATAATAACTGCCTTCCAATTCCGCCTTTTCAAAATCTATCATAACCGCACGTTCAAAAAGCATCTGCTTTGGTTTGAGCAATTTCGGATTTCTATCCGCAATCCCGTTCTCATCAGTAAGCCGCATCTGGAATCCTTTCGATTTTGATGAGATTTTTTCCAATTGTATCTCTTTTTCTTTCTTTTCTTCATTATTTGTAATGGAATCCTGCGTTGTGTTTTTATATCCGTTCCCATTCTTCACAGCCCGTTCCATTGTAATCATGTTATCGGAAACCCAGGCATCTCTGATATAAATCCCGTCCACCTGGTAAGATTTTACAACTTCATTCTTCCCATTCCGTATTTCTAATTTGTAAAATGGAATCAGTTCTTCGCCTGCTGCATCTTTTCCTGCATCAGACTCCCTGCCTACCCCATACACAATATCCTCTTTTACAAATCCAAGGGGCCGAATCAATTCTTCTTGCGGAACTTCTACGAGAAAATTCTTCTCTTTTTCCAAGTTCCAAACTTCTATACAATCTGCATCTTTTAAGTTTCCATTCTTCTGATATGCTACATATTTCCCATTCGCAGAAAAAACATACTGTCCTTCTTTTAAATGCTCCTGTATCACTTCTTTTTCTTGTGTTTTCAGATTTATCCTATAAAGCGTACCTTCAAAGACTGCATATAATGTATTGGAAGTCTTATTATAATACGTCAGATTACTCAGTCTTTGCTGAACGATCGCCCCTGAATTCCGGCTGGAAATAAACGCTTTTTCCTGTACATAACCATCTTCTATATTATAGTAATAGATAGCCGCGCCTGTTTGACCTTCATGTTCCCCTCGATTCATATAGCCATAAACCGCAAAGACCGTATTGCCCTTTCCGTCCATATCAAGGATTCTTACCGCATGATCATCTTTGTAGTTTCGGATATCATCATTTTCTGCATCTGCAAAACTGAATAACAAAGAAATTCTATTTTCTTCTTTATCATAATGCCATACTTCTCTTTCTTGAACAAAAGAAATATGATCGCCTTTCTCATTTGTTACATATGATACATTGTCATCTGTCAGACCAAGGAGCACTCCGTTTTTACTAAAGTTTTTCTCTTTTCCTTCAAACACTTCATTCATTGTTCTTTCATAAGACTCTAACGATGCTCTTCCTCTTAAAAATCTTACTTTAAAGAACTCTGTCACATGATAGAAATCTCCTTGTTTCTCCTCTTCGCCTGCTTTTACCTGGTATTTGAGCATGACAGAAGTATATGTTTCATTGCTTTCCTTAATCTCCCAAATAATATCTCCAACTGTCTGAACTTTGAGGTCTCTCCAGCCAATGTTCTTCAGATCCGAAGCCAAAGTAACTCTCTGTAATCCATTTCCTTCCGGAGCTCCGTCTGTACTATAGTAGTCTTCCAGCTCTGCAATGGAACCTTCTTCCATAGCTGTTTTATGAAAATACTCTGCGAATTCAAGGCATTGCTGTACATTAAACTCTGCTGCTCGAACTACTCGCATATAGTAATAAATCTTTTCTTCATTTTCTGTGACAAGAGTGATGCGCAATACTTTCTCTTTTCCATCGGAAATGCTATCTCCTAATTCTAATTTTACCGTATTACTCACTTCACTTATGGTTTCGCTTTTCAACACATCTTTTCCATCCAATGTCATGATTTCATACTTGAATGAATGAATCTTTCCTTGATAGCCTTGAATATCCGCTGTTACAGAAGTTCCTACAGAAATCGGCAGAATCTGATCTCTCATCGTTGGAATATCCATTTCTTGTGTGTATCCGGCAAGCGGATTCACGGAATAACCGGATTCCTCAAAAGAAATCACCGGAAGTTTCGCACTTCCCATATCTGCTGTCATATCATCTGTCCCTTGATTCAAAATGATACTAAAGCCTGTAAGCGCTGCTATAAATACAAGAAGCAGCACAACAACTGTAATCACTCTTTTTTTCATCTATAACTCCCCTTTATCTTCTAAAAGTCTCCCCAACATTGGAGAAACATGCAACTGTTTCTCACAATTTTTTATCTCTTCTTTGTTTGCTTTCTTTTTCCCCGTCTTCACCGCACGAATCAGAATATTCTTCGGTGTATGCTCCATATCGATAAATTCCAAGATCTGTGCATCATAACCTTCTCCCTCCAGATACTCTGCGCGGAGCGCATCTGTGATGAGCGCTGCCATTCGTTCTTTGATCAAACCATATTTTAAAACCGGCGCTAACATATCGTTCTGAATCTGCCCGTTTAATTCATGTTGGCAACACGGAACCGATAAGATTACTTTCGCTTTCCAGCCGACTGCTTTTGCGAGGGCAAAATCTGTTGCCGTATCACATGCATGTAAGGTCACAACCATATCTACCTCATCAACACCTGTATAATCCGCAATATTGCCTTCCAAAAACTTCAGTTTCTCATATCCATACTTTTCGCTTAATTCATTACACAACCGGATCACATCTTTTTTCAGATCCAAACCGATAATTCGAATATCATACCCCTTCAATTCGTGCAAGTAATAATACATGGCAAATGTAAGATAAGATTTTCCACAGCCGAAGTCTAAAATAGTCACTTCTTTGTCCTTCGCAAGCTGCGGTAAGATGTCTTCAATAAATTCGAGAAAACGATTGATCTGCCTAAATTTATCGAATCGACTCTTCACAATCTTCCCATCTGCCGTCTGTACCCCAAGATCATAAAGGAACGGTACTTTCACTCCCTCTTCCAAAATATATTTTTTAGAACGATTATGGGATAAATCTACCTTCTTGACCTCTCCTTTGACTCCTTTTTTCTGTACTGTCACTTTCCCCTTTTTGCTAACCAAAATTGTGTAATTTACTGTCTTTGTCATCATCTGAAGCTGCTTAAACAGTTCCATATACTTCTGTACTTTTATCACAGCCTCTTCTGCGCTTACATTTTCATGAAATGCCTGATTGTTTTCAAACGCCTCGAACTGAAATATCAGTTTCTCTTTCACGAGCATCGGGCGAATCTTTACCTTCGTAACTCCGCCTTTTTCTCGTGGATTACTGATTGTTCCGCTTATAAAATCTAATGTAAAACATTGCTCTAAAACCGCTCTGATTTCTTCCATTTTCATACCTTCTATATCTATATCAATTTGTTAAAATATCTTTATATGCATTTTCTATTGTAATGCCAATTCTCCATAAACGCAACAGAAAAGACAGGGAACTTTTTGAATTTTTCCCTGCCTTTTTTCTCTTCATTACTCTTTTGTTTCGTCCACTTCTTTGTATATCTCCGACCTTGCTTTTTCAGCCTTTTCTGCCCATTCTGGCTTCTCTACTTTTGGTCGAATTCGTGGAAAACTGATCATAACTTTAAACAGATCTCCATCTACATAAAGTTTAAATTCTCCACCCTGCATCTTTGTTAGATTCTGAGCGATTGAAAGTCCAAGTCCGCTTCCTTCTGTCGTTCTCGACACGTCGCCTCGTGTAAATCGTTCCATCAGCTCATCTGCTGTGATATTCAACGGATATTCCGATACATTTTTCAAAGAAAATAATACAAGATTCTTATTCATAGAGAGATCTGCATATACTCTCGTTCCCGGCATCGCATATTTTGCCGCATTATTGTAAACGTTCTCGATAACACGCCACATACGACGACCATCTACTCGTACAATTGCCGGTTCATCCGGAACTGTTACAACTGCTGTTAAGTTTTTCTTTTCAAATTTCTCTGTAAACTCTCCGGTTGTCTGGTGAATCATTTCCACAAGATTCAAATTAATAAATTCCAAGTTGATATTGCCGGAGCTGATCTTAGATGCTTCTACAACGTCTTCGGTCAATGTCTTCAAACGCTGAGATTTCTGATCCAAGATGTCCAAATATCTCTGAATCTTCGGATCTTCAAAGTGTTCTTGTTTCAAAAGCCCTACATAATTAATAATTGAAGTAAGTGGCGTCTTAATATCATGAGATACATTCGTGATCAAATCTGTCTTCAAACGTTCGTCTTTCAAACTCTTTTCCACCGCATTTTGGATTCCTTCTCCGATGTGATTGACCATCTCTGCCATCTCTTTATTCTCACCGGTCAGGTTATCCACCGGAATTTTGTACTCTGTATCTCCTGCCGCAATCTTCATAATACCTTTTTTAATCCGCGTCTTCTCAATCGCAAGTTTCGCAAGATAAAGTACTGCCGCTACATCTACCGCCATGGCAAGAAGTACAAAGAAACCGCTTCCTGTCAGTACCATAAAGTTTACAAGGAACAATCCAACACCTGCTACGATCAGCTTCGTAATACTGCTTCGATTCTGCCAAATATATTTGACCATCTTGCACAACAATTTCGTTAAGCTATTCTTCCAAAGAGTCTTTGCTTTCAATACTCTGACAAGACTTAAATATACCGTTAAGAAGCAAGCACATGTCATCGCGGCCGCCGCTCCAACTACGAACATCGCATCTCCCGCAATCTGTCCTCTCTGCAACACTTCGTTCCAGTTGTATATATACCCATCTACAAGATTAAGCGGCAGTGCGATCACAAGCGAGGTTCCTATCACAAGGCAAAGCCAGATTTCCGTCTTCCACTTATCAAAAAACAGTAATTTGATTCCGTCTTCTCCATTACTATGACCTGCCACAGCTGTTAGCCAGATCAGGCAGATTAAAAATACAATAATAGACAAACTGCCAATGATGAGCACTTGATCTACCCACGGCATATATTTTACATAGGACTGATTTCGCTCATAAAACTCATCTTGAATCGGATACATCGTGTCCACAGAGACTATAAAGCGATAATCTTTACTATAATTTAAATGTGAAGACACTCCGCGTTTCCATTGATACAAAGAGATATTATCAGAAGGCAGGTTTGTCTTACAATCTGCAAGTGTTGGAGCGATATCGACATATTTCCCCTTACTTGTGAGATCGCCATCAATTGCCTCGGCGCCTGTAGCTTTTATCTCCTTTGCGTTTGCTCCATTGAATCGTTCGATATTACTTTCCACTTCACCTGTTTCATAATCTATCAAAAGAAACTTCAAATTCGTTTCCACATTCGCATACAGATCTCCAGTATTTTCATAAGTTGAATAGTAATCCTGCAATGCCACAGCTTCCTGTTCGATCATGATAACCATCTCATTAAGTTTTCCATTCCACTTCTTCGACTCATTGGCAAGTTCCTGCAAGGATTTCCCGGATACTGTTTTTAGATTTTTGTAAATTCCATTATCCATATACCAGACTTCGGTATACACCTGTTTTCCATTTTTATCTACTACTTCACCTTGTGGTGATATCTCGGCGTCTTGAATCTCTGACAGCACTTCCTCTGTTTGAAATCCGCTCTCTTCTTCCTCCGGAAAACGATACCCGTTTTCCCTTACTTCACGTATAAATTGTTCTTCCGTCAAATAGTGGTATTTCATGCTCTCTTCCGGTCTCTGACAAACGAGAATCTCTGTACGGTTTTCTTCCAGTCCAATCAAATCTTTCAATTTGAAGCTCAATTCGCCCGGTTCTTCGGCAACTGTACTGTCCTTTGCAAACTGCTCAATATCAATCACTTTTTCCGGATCATATTTTCCTTCTGTGCAAAGAACTTTCTTATAACCTGACAAAGCCAGAATATCCCATGCTTTTTCTTGTAATGCATTGGAAAATCCTCTTGTATCTTCATACTTCCCGGTTCCCTTATCCAAGAAAATCTGACCGTAATCTTGTCCCGGATAGAACAAACCGATTCCGATGCAAATCGCCAACGCTACCGCAGACACATGAGCCACTAACAACAGGAGTCCTTTACACACAGAAGATTGATACCATTTTTTCATAGATACTCCCTTCTAAAGTTTTTCTATCTTATAACCAACTCCCCATACAACCTTCAAATATCGTGGTTCTTTCGGATTGATCTCTATCTTCTCACGGATATGGCGAATATGTACCGCCACCGTATTATCCGCTCCGATCGCATCTTCGTTCCAGATACTTTCATATATTTGATCGATAGAAAATACTTTTCCCTGATTTTTTACCAGTAACAATAAAATATTATATTCAATAGGGGTAAGCTTCACGGTCTCACCGTCAACTGTTACCTCTTTTAAGTCATCGTCAATTGTAAGCCCTCCGACAGTATAGACAGATTTCTTTGTGTCCACTACCGTACTTCCAAGCTTTGTATACCTACGAATCTGAGATTTTACTCTCGCCACAAGTTCCAATGGGTTAAATGGTTTCGTAACGTAATCATCTGCCCCTACATTTAATCCTAAAATCTTATCTGCATCTTCTGATTTTGCAGACAGAATAATGATCGGCAGACTGTTTTCTTCGCGAATCTTAAGTGTTGCCCGAATTCCATCCAGTCTCGGCATCATCACATCAATTACAAGTAAGTCTACTTTTTCTTTCTTTAATACCTTTAACGCTTCTTCGCCATCATAGGCTTTCAATACGTTATACCCCTCTTGTGTCAAATATATTTCGATCGCTTCTACAATCTCTTTGTCATCATCACATACTAATATATTGTACATTTTCATCACCTCCCTTGTAGTATACAAGATTATCAGATATTTTTTAAGAGCAGATGATAAAATTTCTTAAGAATCTTTTAATATCTTATTCATTGTAATTATTCTGACAATTGAGTATAATAATTTTAATTTTTAACAATATAAGGAGGAATGTATGAAAAAGGATTTGGCAAAAACATTATTTGAAGTCACTCCGAAAATCAAACAGCTTGCTGATCTCTGTGAAAAAAATAATGCAATAGATCGTGAACTTTATACACAATATGATGTCAAAAGAGGTCTCCGCGATCTTAACGGAAAAGGCGTGCTTGCAGGTCTTACCAATATTTCCGACGTTTGCGCGAAGAAAATCGTCAATGGTGAAGAAGTTCCTTGCGCCGGCAGTCTGTATTACAGAGGTTATAACATCAAAGACCTTGTATCCGGTTTCTTAACTGACGATCATTTTGGTTTTGAAGAAATTACATATCTTCTTTTATTTGGTGAACTTCCAAGCAAAACAGAATTGGAAGAATTTAAACAGACTTTAATTGAAAGACGTACTCTTCCGCCGACTTTCGTAAGAGATATTATCATGAAAGCGCCGAGTAAAGATATGATGAACAGTCTTTCCAGATCGATTCTCAATCTTTATTCCTATGATGACAACGCAGATGATACTTCTATTCCAAATGTACTGCGTCAATGTCTGAACTTGATCAGCCAATTCCCAATGATGATGGTATATGGCTATCATGCATACAACTATCGTATGGGACAGGATTTATATATCTATGCACCAAAGCCGGAGCTTTCTACTGCAGAAAATATTCTTATGATGCTTCGCGAAGATCGAAAATATACAAAATTTGAAGCAACTGTCCTTGATATGGCTCTTGTACTCCATATGGATCACGGCGGAGGTAACAACTCTACATTTACAACCCATGTTGTTACATCTTCCGGCACGGATACTTACTCCACAATGGCCGCTGCCATGGCTTCTCTGAAGGGACCAAAACACGGCGGCGCCAACATTAAAGTAACTTCCATGTTTGCAGATATGAAGGAAAAACTTACAGACTGGACAGACAAAGATCAGATCCGTCAATATCTTATTGATCTTCTGGACAAAAAAGCTTTTGATCAGAAGGGGTTAATCTACGGAATGGGACATGCGATTTATTCTGTCTCTGATCCAAGAGCGGAGATTTTCAAAGACTTTGTAAAGAAGCTTGCCGTAGAAAAAGGTTACGAAAAAGAATATGCACTCTATGAAACTGTGGAACATATGGCTCCGGAAATCATCAGCGAACGCCGCAAAATGTATAAAGGTGTCAATGCCAACGTAGACTTTTACAGTGGTCTTGTATATGAAATGCTTGGTCTTCCAAAAGAACTGTACACTCCTATCTTTGCCGCTGCACGTATCGTCGGCTGGAGCGCACATCGTTTGGAAGAATTGAAAAATGTGGACAAAATCATCCGTCCGGCATACAAACCGCTTGCTCCTTACAGAGATTATGTCAAAATGGAGGACAGATAAGCTATCATGAAACAACATTTTTATTATCCTTCTCAGGATGGTCAGACTCAGATTCATGCCATTGAATGGATTCCTGAAGGTAAGGTAAAAGCCATCCTTCAGATTTCTCATGGTATGGTGGAATACATAGAGCGATATGACAAATTTGCCAGCTATCTAAACACGAGAGGATATTACGTTGTCGGGCAAGATCATCTTGGTCACGGAGAATCTGTATTATCGGAAGAACTGCATGGTTATTTCGGTAAAGCGCAGGGAAATGAATATGTGATCGGAGATATTCATCAACTACGACAGCTTACTTCCGAAAAGTATCCGGATATTCCTTACTTTATGTTAGGACATAGTATGGGATCGTTCTTAACTCGCCAGTATCTTACACTGCATGGGAAAGGACTTGCCGGCGCTATCATTATGGGTACCGGCAATCAGCCATTGTTTCTTGTCAAACTTGGTAAATACTTGTGTCGTATCGTGGCTGCAATCAAAGGCTGGACCTATCGAAGTACTTTTGTCAACAACATGGCATTTGGCGGCTATAATAAAAAATTTGAACCAGCCCGTACGAGTATGGACTGGTTAAGCAGAAATTCCGAAAATGTTGACAACTATTTGAAACACCCTTGGTGTACCTTTACATTTACTGTAAATGCTTATTATCATATGTTTCGAGGCATGGAACACCTTCTGAAAGAAGAAAATTTTCAAAAAATACCAAAGGATCTTCCTGTATTTTTTGTTGCAGGAAAAGATGACCCTGTTGGCAACTTCGGAAAAGGTGTTGTACAGGTCTATAAGAAATATAAAAAAGAATTTACCGATGTTTCTCTAAAACTTTATGAAAAAGACAGACACGAAATTCTAAATGAAATCGATCGAAAAAAAGTATTCCAGGATCTGTATGCCTGGATGGAAAAAAGAAGACTTCTCGTATATTGAGCCGGATTTTTTCCGGCTCTTTTTTCATTTAAAATTTCTTTTCAAATAAGACTTTGCTAGATTCATGGGCAGGATAAGCTCCAAGCGTTGTTTTCGTTTTCTCATAGAGCCCATGAAAATCACTTCCACCGGTCATAAATAGTCCGAACTTCTCCGCTTCTTCTCTCACCTTTCTCCGATGTTCCTCATGATGAGATGGATGGTTATACTCAATTCCCTTTAATCCGGCTTCTACAAGTTTCGGAAGAAGAGCAAAATTATTCTGCTGCCCTGGATGTGCCAACACCGCAATTCCACCGTCCGCGCAGATTGCCCGCACACATGCTACTGCGTCCGGATATTCCACATCAAAGCTGCACGGCCCTCCATTTTTGAATTCCTTATAATATACATCTCCAAAAATTTCATCTGTTTGACCTGTTTTCATCAAATATGCTAAGATGTGTTGTTTATAAATAGCGCTCGTTGTCAACTTTTCTATTTCTTTCAAATCTGCTCGGTATCCAATCTTATTCAAAACTTCAATGTAGCGATAGCCATTCTCTGTCCGTTTTCGTAAAGTCTCCGCGCCAATCTTTTCTATATGAGATACCCCTATATAATTATATCCTAAAATATGGACGCGCACTCCGGCTTGAGAATCATACGCTGACATCTCAACTCCCGGAATTGCCCGGATCCCTTGTTTTTTCGCTTTCTCTATATATTCTTCTGTTCTTTGTGTTGTATCGTGATTTGTAATGGACAGATGCGTGATTCCCATGTACTTAGCCATATCCAAAATTTCTTCAATGTCCTCACTTCCATCTGACACTTTTGTATGTAAATGTAAATCTGCTTTGTACATATTTTTCCTCCGGTCTTTATTTTTAGTAGTATTATACAACATATTTTTATGTTATACTAGGCGTATGAAACCGGATACTTACCCGTATCCTTATCTATACAAAACTTAACAAGTAGGAGATAATTTTATGAAAGAGCCATTTTTAGGCAATCCACAAAATACTATTGCAGTATTACAAAAATATAATTTTACATTCCAAAAAAAATTCGGACAGAACTTTCTCATCGATACCCATGTACTTGATAAGATTATTGATTCTGCTGAAATCACAAAAGATGACCTCGTTTTGGAGATTGGACCTGGAATCGGAACAATGACTCAGTATTTGGCGTATAAGGCCCGCCAGGTCATTGCTGTTGAAATCGATAAAGCTTTGATCCCTATCCTCGAGGACACCTTATCCGATTATGATAACGTGATGATTATCAATGATGATGTATTGAAAGTGGATATTGCCTCCCTTGCAGAAACATACAATAACGGAAAACCGATTAAGGTTGTAGCAAATTTACCATACTATATTACTACGCCGATTATCATGGGATTATTTGAAAGCCATGTTCCGGTGGAAAGCATCACCGTTATGGTACAAAAAGAAGTTGCTGACCGTATGCAGGTTGGTCCGGGAACGAAAGATTACGGCGCCCTTTCCCTTGCCGTTCAATACTATGCCAAACCATACATTGTGGCAAACGTCCCGCCAAATTGTTTTATGCCAAGACCAAAGGTGGGGTCTGCTGTCATCCGGCTTACAAGACACCAGGAACCTCCTGTCAGCGTAAAAGACGAGAAACTGCTATTTAAAATCATTCGCGCTTCCTTTAATCAGCGCCGAAAAACGTTAGCAAACGGATTAAACAATTCGCCAGAGATCCATCTTCCGAAAGAACTGATTACAGAAGCTATCGAAGAATTAGGAAGAGGCGCAAGCATTCGCGGAGAAGCGTTGACATTGCAAGAATTTGCCACTCTGAGCGATATCATTAGCAACAAATTATAAAGCTTTGCTTAATTGCAAAGATATGATTTCATTTAAGAAAGGAGACATATTATGGAGTATCAGATCAAAGGAGACACTTTACCGGTTGTAATCTGCCACTTGGAAGCAGGTGAAAAAATGATCACAGAAGGAGGCGCCATGTCGTGGATGTCTCCTAATATGCTCATGGAAACTACCACAAACGGAGGAATCGGGAAAGCATTTGGTAGAATGTTTTCCGGCGAAAAGTTTTTTCAAAACGTTTATACTTCACAAGGCGGAAAAGGATTGATTGCATTTGCATCCAGCTTCCCGGGATCCATTAAAGCTTTCCAAATCTCCCCGGGAAATGAAATGATTTTCCAAAAAAGCGCCTTTCTCGCTGCAGAATCCGGAATAGAGTTATCCATTCATTTCCATAAAAAATTAGGTTCCGGACTGTTTGGCGGTGAAGGATTTATTCTGCAAAGAGTATCCGGATATGGTACTGTATTTGCAGAATTTGATGGACATCTCGTTGAATATGAATTACAACCCGGACAACAGATCGTGGTAGATACCGGACATCTTGCTGCAATGACACCAAGTTGTCAGATGGATATTCAAGCTGTAAAAGGTGTAAAAAACATGGTATTCGGTGGTGAAGGCATCTTCAATACACTGATTACAGGTCCTGGGCGTGTATGGTTGCAGACAATGCCAATCAGTAATGTAGCCGGAGTGCTTCGTCCATATCTTCCCACAGGAAACTAAATTGGATTTTTTTACAGATTTTATTTCTGATTTATGATATCTTAATATTTTTTCGATTTCCTTAAGATATTGCACATACTTTGGACACATTTTCCGATTATACTAAGAGTCAGATAGTTGTTAAAGCAACTATCACCCCCCTCATAAAGTAAAACACATCCCTGAGATGGGATGCAAACTTTACTCTCATTCCTTTAAATTAATGAAAAGCCTGCCGGTTAACCGACAGGTTTTTTCATGTCTTGATTTTCCCTTTTCTTCGTGATATATTCATGTAAAAAAGGAGAGAACATTATGAAAGTTATTATGTATGGAACAAACGCCTGCCCTGACTGCGTAAATGCTGAGGCGCTCTTAAAAGAACATCATATACAATATTTATATTTAGATTGGACAAACAATATTGGGAATCTCAAACGCTTCTTAAAGTTGCGTGATACAAATCCTTTATTTGATGAACCAAAGCAAAAAGGAGCTGTAGGTGTGCCATGTTTTCAATTGGAAGATGGGACATTGACTCTTGATATCAACGATATATTAAAATCTTAAACTGTTCTTAAGAAATTTTCGATTTCTTTTATTGTTAAAACATATTTTAGACATATTTTTCTTATATACTAACATCAAGATAGTTGATAAACAACTATCGCCCCCCCTCATAAAGTAAAACACATCCTTAAATTAGGATGTCGCACTTTACTCTCATTCCTTTAGATAATAAGTAAACCAGAGACCCGCTAGTCCTTGTGGCTAGCGGGCTTTCTCTGTGTATAAAAGCTGTTTTATTCTGACAATCCGTATACTTCTCTTGCATTTTTTTCTGTTTGACGAATGACTTCTTCTATTGTAACGCCTTTGATCTGAGCAATTTCTTCTGCCACATATTTTAGATTAATCGAAGAATTCCGTTTTCCTCGGTTCGGTGTCGGTGCAAGATATGGGGAATCTGTTTCTAAAACAATTCGATCCAGTGGAAGTTCTTCTACCACTTCTTTCAACTTTTTCGCATTTTTAAATGTCACTACACCGCCAACCCCGATATAGAATCCCATTTTCACATACTCACGTGCCATCTCTTTTGAATAAGAGAAACAATGAATAATCCCTCGAAGTCCCTGTGCGTGTTCTTTCATAATCTCCAATGTGTCTGCTGCCGCCTCACGGCTATGAATATTAATTGGCATATCAAACTCTCTCGCTAATTTCAACTGTTCGATAAACCATTTCTTCTGCACGTCGTGGGATTCATTATTCCAATAATAATCCAAACCGATTTCTCCAACAGCAACAACTTTTTCGTTCTCAAGCTGCGACTTTAGCCACTGAAAAGTTTCTTCGTTCAAATCTCCGACATGGTCTGGATGCACGCCAACCGCAGCATATATGAATGGATATTTTTTCGCAAGTTCCACGGAGGCTTTGCACCCACACAAACTTGCGCCCACGTTTACGATCGTTTCCACACCATTGTCAGCCATACTTTCCAGAAGCTGCTCTCTGTCCTCATCAAACTGCTCATCATCATAATGTGCATGTGTATCAAATATCATGTCTTCCTCCTTAATTGGGGACGTAGCATTTTGTCATTTTACTACGTCCCCAATTAACTTTTACTATGTCCCTTTTTGTATTTTAACCTGTCCCTTTCTAAATTCCCCTACTATTTTACTCCACTTTTAGTAACGGGGACACCCTTTATCGCAATTAGGGACACACCATTTTCTAATTGGGGACGTACCCTTTTGACAATTCACTACGTCCCTAACAGATTTCTGCTCCTGCCGGCATATTTTTCTCCGGTGTCATAAGCGCCAAATTTCCTTCTGCATCTTCTGCGCAAAGAAGCATTCCTTCTGACAACACTCCTGCAAGTTTCGCAGGTTTTAAGTTTACAAGAACCATTACTTTCTTTCCAACCATTTCTTCTGCAGAATACTGTGCCTTAATTCCGGACACGATCTGTTTTACCTGACTTCCGATCTTTACTTGAGAGCAAAGTAATTTTTTTGATTTCTTTACTTCTTCACAAGCAATAATCTCTCCAACCTGGAACTGCATTTTTCCAAAGTCTTCAAATGTAATCTCTTCTTTTGGCTCGATATCGATCACATCTTCTTCTACAACTTCTTCCTCTACAACCGGTGGATGAAGTTCTTCTACTTTTTTCATCACTTCTTCAAGGTCTAATCTTTGGAACAAAATTTCCGGTGTTTCTGTTACTTTTCCATCGCCAAGCTGTGCAAGAATTTTCTCTGCTGTTTCCGGCATAAACGGTGCAATTGCTTCCGCACCTTTTTTAATGCTTTCAATCAAGTTATAAAGGACTGTTTCCAAACGGTCTTTTTTATCTTCTTCTTTTGCAAGCGCCCATGGCATTGTTTCATCAATATACTTGTTGCAGCGTTTAAAGAGATTGAAGATTTCTGTCATTGCATCTGCAACACGAAGTTTATCCATCTTTTCTTCTACAAGCGCCGGTGTTTTTTCTACAAATGCTTTTAAGTCAGCATCTACTTCTTCAGCAACACCTTTATCTGTTACAACTCCGCCAAAGTATTTATTTGTCATAGAAATTGTTCTGTTTACAAGGTTACCGAGTGTGTTAGCTAAATCTGAATTTAAACGTTCTACCATAAGTTCCCATGTAATCACACCATCATTTTCAAATGGCATCTCATGAAGAACAAAGTAACGTACCGCATCCACACCGAATAAGCTTACAAGCTCATCTGCGTAAATGACATTTCCTTTGGATTTACTCATCTTACCGTCACCTTGAAGTAACCACGGATGTCCGAAAATCTGTTTTGGAAGCGGAAGATCCAATGCCATTAAGAAAATCGGCCAATAAATCGTATGGAAACGAATGATATCTTTTCCGATCAAATGTAAATCTGCAGGCCAGTCTTTCTTAAACTGCTCTGTACTATCGCCGTCACAATCATATCCAATACCTGTGATATAGTTTGTAAGAGCATCTAACCATACATATACAACATGTTTTGGATCAAAATCTACCGGAATTCCCCATTTGAATGAAGTTCTGGATACGCAAAGATCCTGAAGTCCCGGTAATAAGAAGTTATTCATCATCTCGTTTTTACGAGATACCGGCTGAATAAATTCTGGATGTGTATTGATATGCTCGATTAATCGATCTGCATATTTACTCATCTTGAAGAAATATGCTTCTTCTTTTGCAGGCTGCACTTCACGTCCACAATCCGGACATTTTCCATCTACTAACTGAGATTCTGTAAAGAATGACTCACATGGTGTACAGTACATTCCTTCATAATGTCCTTTATAAATATCTCCTTGATCGTACAATTTTTTGAAAATCTTCTGCACTTGTTTCTCATGATAATCATCTGTTGTACGGATAAATTTGTCATAAGAAGTATTCATTAAATCTGCGATTTCTTTTACTTGTGCAGCTACTCCATCAACGAATTCTTTTGGTGATACACCTGCTTCTTCTGCCTTTAACTCGATTTTCTGACCATGCTCGTCAGTTCCTGTCTGGAAAAACACATCATATCCTTGGCTTCTTTTGTATCTTGCAATCGCATCTGCAAGTACAAATTCATATGTGTTTCCAATATGTGGTTTGCCTGATGTATAGGCAATCGCTGTTGTCATATAAAATTTTTTCTTATCTGCCATATTCTTTCTCCTTTTCCTTTTCGTTGGAATAAAAAAACGCCTTCTCCGAAAATTCAGAGAAGACGAGTATTACCCGTGTTACCACTTCTATTTATTTACGTTTCACAACGCAAACCTCAACGAGTGCCTTACACATGCTTTACCAAACTGTGCTCACACTCTGCCGCTATAAAGGGCGGACCCATTACACTTTACTGTCAATCAGCTCAGTGCACCGCTCAGAAGCCATCTTCCGCTTTCTTCCACATTTTCCTTCTCAGCTTCTCCCGCATAGATACAAGAGTTAGGAAATTCTCTGTAATGCTTTCAAAAACGTACTCTTTTCGTCACTGCGTTTTTCATATAATCTGCTTAAAATCGTAACATAGCAAAAGAAAAAAGTCAAGATGACAAATCTTCCTTATTTTATAGGAAATCTCTGCACGAAACTAACAGATCTATCTTTTTCCATTGTATCTCTTCATCGATACAATTTCCTTCCTCTACAGAAGCGAACCCACACTGCGGCGATAATGCGATATTGTCACCTACAATCTCCTTTGCCTCCAAAAATCGCTCTTTGATTTCTTCATACGTCTCTAATCTGGTATTTTTTGTTGAAATTAATCCAACAACAAATGTGGCATCACTTCCTCTAAGTGTTCGCCATGGTTCAAAACTTCCGGAACGTTCGTCATCATACTCTACAAAAAAACCATCATACGGGATAGTACTGATGATTGGCGCCACAGAATCGTACAATCCGGCAAACAACGGATGCCCTTTAAAATTTCCTTTACAAAAATGTGTTGCAATCTTCATGTCTTCCGGTTTGTTTTCTAGCGCCTTGCAAGAAACTTTCCAAAACCATTGTAAGATTTCTTCTTTGTTATAACCAAGCTGTGTGACTTTTGCAAGGAATTTTTCATCAACCAAGTATGTCCAGGAAGTATCGTCAATTTGCAAATAACGGCATCCATGATTATAAAAATCTTGAATTGCATTCTGATAGGCTTCCCCTATATCTGTAATCAACGCATCTAGATCCGTTCCATAATACGGAGTTTCTTTGATTCCCAATTGAAGAAAATGATCAACTAATATCATATTAGGTCCGGAAATACATTTCTTTGCCATAACCCCTGGATATTTTTTCACTTCCTCATATAGAAAATCCCATGCTTGCATCTCGGGATGCTCTTTTTCTATATTATAAGATATTTTTCCATTTACCATTCCTAGTTCAATATGATTAACTACTCCATTTATTTCTTTTTCCAAATGTTTTGTCGTAAATCCATCAAATTCCTTGAGCCAATCCAAATGCCACCATCTTCTTCGGAATTCACCATCCGTTACAAACAGTAACCCATGAGTCACTTCCTTCTCTACCAATTTTCTAATTTCTTTGTCTTCGATTGCACGAAGTTCCTCTAGTTGTAGCTCATTGTTAAAATATTGTTCCCTTGCTTTTTTTATTGCCTGTGGTCTCAAAAAAGAACCTACGATATCATATTTTACATTTAACATTTTTTCTCTCTCCTATCATTTAAGATAAGTCACATTATATCGACAAAAAATCTATTTGTATAATACAAGAAAATATGTCTTTGCTATAGTTTAAAACTATCGCAGTCCTCATTTATTGAGTTTATTAATAAATTTATTGACAACATCTATTTGAATTGTATACTAACTATTGGTAGAATAAAGAAGAGTAAAAATCATAGGAGGAGATATTATGAAAAAGAAACTTGTTAGTTTACTTCTCGTTGCTACTATGGCTGTTACAGCTTTAGCAGGCTGTGGATCTAAACCAGCTGACAACGATGAAGCCAAAAAAGAAGACAAAAAAGAATCTCAGTCCATTACATTTATGGCTCCTGACTGGGCAATTCCTGCTGATGAACAGCTCGATGAATTCACAAAAGAAACAGGCATCGAGGTAGTAGTAAACGAAGTTGGCTGGGATGATATCCGTGAAAAAATGGTAACTGCAGCTGCCGGCGGACAGGCTGTAGCTGACGTTGTAGAAGTTGACTGGTCATGGGTTGGTGAATTTTACGCTGCTGATTGGTTAGAGCCATTGGAAGTGTCTGACGAAGTAAAAGCAGATATGCCTACTTTAGAAACATTCACAAAGGACGGAAAAGTTCTTGCTATCCCATACGCAAACGACTACCGTTTATCTTACTACAACACAGAACAGTTCAAAAAAGCCGGTATTACAGAAGAACCACAGACATGGAACGATGTGTTAGAAGCTTGTAGAAAATTAAAATCAACAGGAACAGTAGAGCATCCATTTGCAATCGCATTAAATGCAGAAGAAAAAACTACTACATGTTTGATGTGGCTTGCATACACAATGAACGGCGTAATCTACAATGAAGACGGAACATTAAACAAAGAGTCTGTAACAGAAGCTTTAAAATATATGGAAACTCTGATTAAAGAAGAGTTAGTTGATCCTGCAGACAAAACTTCTTCCGGTATGGATGCTTACAAACGTCTCACAGGCGGAAGCGCAAGCTTTTTAACAGGACCAACTTCTTTCGTATCCAGAGCAACAAATGCAGAAGAATGTAGCGTTGTTGGACAGATCGCACCAATCCTTACACCAGGTAAAGATGGTAAATCTGATGTAACAATGGCTCTTCCGGAAGCTCTTGGCGTCACAAAATTCTCTAAGAACAAAGAAGCTGCTAAGAAATTCGTAGAATGGTACACATCTGCTGATATGCAGAAAAAATTAAACGAAACAAACAGCGCTATCCCTACTTTGAACTCTGTATTAGAAGAACTCATCAACGATGGTAAAATTCAGAATGCAGGAGCAATGTTAGAAGAAGCTAAATTAATCGTTTCTCCATTCCCAGGCGGCGTTCCATCTTACTACGCTGAAATGAGCAACGCAATGTACAACGCAATCAATAAAATGGCTCTTGGTGAATTAACAGCTGATGAAGCATTTGCTGAAATGGACGCTAAGATCACAGAATTAGCAGGACAGAAATAATGAAAAAAAAGATTTTACCATATCTTTTACTTACACCCATGATACTTATCATGGGTGTATTAGTATTTTATCCGATCGCGGCAACTTTTTCCTATAGCTTAAAACGCTGGAAACTTACCGCACCAAACGACATACATTTTATCGGATTGGAAAACTATATCAATATCCTAAAATCCGATTCTTTTTGGTATAGTTTGCAGAACACCTTATTCATTCTTCTCATTGTATTACTTGGTACAACGATACTAGGAGTTCTGCTCTCCTTGTTCCTGAATATCGAAGTAAAGTTCTCGGGAGTTCTTCTTGCAATCGCAATCCTCCCTTGGGCGTTACCTCCGTATGTAAACGGAATTTTGTGGAGATTCATCTTCAATCCGGGTTATGGATTTATGAATAAACTGTTGATCGGAATCGGTCTGGTTGACAAGCCAATCGAATGGCTGAATTCCAGATGGACGCTTCTTCTTGTCGTGTCTGTCGTAGTCATTTGGAGAAGCATTCCATTTGTAGCGCTCGTATGCCTCGCCGGAAGACAATCCATTCCGCATGTGTTATACGAAGCTGCAAAAATAGACGGCGGAAATGCACGAAGTATTTTCAGACGAATCACACTTCCGTTAATGCTTCCATTTATCGGAATCGGTATTACATCTACGTCCGTAACCGCGATCAACGTATTCGACGAAATTATCGCCCTATCCGGTTATAGCGATTTAGGAAAAAATATCCTCGTAGAAAGCTATTTGACTACCTTTAGCTTTTTGGATTTTGGAAAAGGAAGCGCCGTCACATATTTAGTAATGTTCCTCGCAGCAATTTTAGGTATCTTCTATTTGAAGAGTCTGAATAAGGAGGTGGAATACTAATGAAAGTCTTGAAAAAAACAGGCTATATTCTGATATTACTCGTATTCCTAATTCTGGTACTCGGACCGTTTATATGGGCGTTTATCTTATCCATCACACCGGAACATGCCATGCTTGCTAAGACAACCTCTCTTCTTCCGGAAGCGATTACATGGAAAAATTATATCGAATTATTTGGAGGAAGCCGAAAAGGACAGTTACTATTTACAGGTATTCAAAATTCCTTAAAAGCAGTCGGCATGACTTTACTTGTGGGCATCCCAATCTGTTTGATGAGCGCCTACACATTAAGCCGCATGGAATTCAAAGGAAGAAAATTGATTCGCAACCTTCTTTTGATCACAATGGTTATTCCTGTTATGGCAACCATCATTCCATTATTCCGAATCTTTGTTGCCAGACAATTATTAGATAATGTATTTTGGTTAAGTGTCGTCTATGTAAGTTCCTATCTTCCGATGATTACTTGGCTGATGTCCAACTATTTTTCGACTATACCAAAGGAATTGGAAGAAGCTGCAGTCATTGACGGATGCGGAAAGCTTGCAACTTTTATGAAGATCATACTTCCCATCTCCTATCCGATCATATTATCAGCAGCACTGATCATGTTTCTAAATACTTGGAATCAGTTCCAAATTCCACTGATTCTTGCTTCTTCTATCGAAACAAAACCAGTGGCAATCGTTGTATCGGAATTCATGACAAAAGACTCAATCCAATACGGACTTACAGCCGCCGCTGGAATACTTGCAGTGATTCCACCGGCAGTTACCGCGTTGATCTTCCGAAAGTTCTTAATCTCCGGAATGATGCGTGGTTCTGTAAAAGGTTAATTAAGATATTATTTTGTTTACAAAAAGACGGATGAATCTTTCAATTCATCCGCCTTTTCATCGTTTTTATTACATTCTAATCTTGCATTTATCCTCTATAGTAATTGATCAAACATCCTTTTAAGATGATTTCACGTTCTGTATCTGTCATCTCACCGAGCTTCAAGGTAATTTCTCTTAATTCTTCTCCAACAACATAAGCTTTAACTTCGCTCAACTTCTCTGTCACTGCCCTTCTCACATCCGGTACAAAAATGTAATCTCCGTTTTTGAAAGAAAGATCTGTATGATCTTCTTCTGTAATAAATGGAAGCATACCCCAGTTAATCAAGTTAGAACGATATCTCTTTGTCGCATACTCATTGGCGATATTTGCCCAGCCGCCAAGTACCTTTTGACAAGAAGCCGCCTGTTCGCGGGCAGAACCGTCTCCCGGTTTTACTGCAAAAATCGTACTTCCGATTCCAAGATTTCCCTCTCCTGCATCTGCAAACTGTGTCCGCACCACTTTCATCACTGATTTTAATTCTTCCAAGACTTCAAGCGGACATTGTCCGGCTTCTATTGCCTTCTGTGCTTTCTGCACTTCTTTTGCACGGCCAACATATGCCGGATCTTTTCTGGAAAGCGCAAATTCTGCGAGTCCCAATGGGTTGGAACGATAAGAAGAAGTCTCTCCAGAAGGAATGAGTTCATCTGTTGTCGTAACCGGATCATGAATCTCCGATACAACTTTAAGTAAAAGATTCTCCGGTAATGCTGGCATTGCCGGCCAATCCTTGATGTTCGGACCAAATTGAATCTCTACCGAAGGATCTGCTACCCCTTTGCTGTCAAAAACACGGTTCGCATAGATATTTCCATCAAAGTGATACTTCGGCGCTTTGTATTCCACATCCATCATCTCAGCCGCAGATGTCAGATATCCTTTATTTGCCGCTGTTGCTGCGATCGAACGAGCATCCATAAGCGCAACAGAAGAAATCTGTCCACTCTGCAACTTAGAACCTTCACGATTCGGGAAGTTTCTTGTAGAATGACGAATGCTGAAGGCATTATTCGCAGGAGTATCTCCGGCGCCAAAGCAAGGTCCGCAAAACGCTGTCTTCACGATTGTTCCTGCTGCCATAAGATCTGCAACCGCTCCATTTTTCACAAGCTCCATATAAATCGGTGTACTTGCCGGATATACGCTGAACGTAAATTCATCTGCTCCGATATTCTTTCCTCGGATAATCTCTGCTGCCGCACAGATATTTTCAAATCCTCCGCCTGCACAGCCTGCAATGATTCCCTGATCTACGTAAAGTTTTCCGTTTCTAATCTTGCTCTGAAGTGAATATTCAACAGCTCCGTCTAAACTTACAAGCGCTTTTTGCTCTACATCATGTAAGATATCCTTTAAGTTTGCATTCACCTCATCAATTGTGTAGACATTACTTGGATGGAACGGCATCGCGATCATTGGCTTAATCTTACTCAAATCCACATATACCATACCATCATAATAAGCGACTGCTCCCGGTTTCAGTTCTTTATAGTCTTCACTTCTTCCATGAATCTCATAGAATTCACGGATCGTCTCATCTGTTTTCCAAATTGAAGAAAGACACGTTGTCTCTGTTGTCATAACATCAATTCCGATACGAAAATCCGCGCTCAATTTTTCCACACCCGGTCCGACAAATTCCATAACTTTATTATTCACATAACCATTGGCGAATGTTGCCCCGATAATGGCAAGCGCTACGTCCTGTGGTCCGACTCCTACTGAAGGTTCTCCGTCCAAATAGATTGCGACAACTTCCGGCATCTTAATATCGTATGTTTTATTTAAAAGCTGCTTTACAAGCTCCGGTCCTCCCTCTCCCATCGCCATCGTGCCGAGAGCGCCATAACGTGTATGGCTGTCAGAACCTAAGATCATCTTCCCGCCGCCTGCAAGCATCTCTCTTGCAAACTGATGAATAACAGCCTGATGAGGTGGTACATACATTCCACCGTATTTCTTTGCACAAGTAAGACCAAACATGTGGTCATCTTCATTGATCGTTCCGCCAACTGCACAAAGGCTGTTGTGGCAGTTCGTTAAAACATATGGTACCGGAAATTTCTCCAGCCCGGACGCTCTTGCTGTCTGTATGATTCCTACAAACGTAATGTCATGGGAAGTTAACTTATCAAATTTGATCTGTAAATGTTTCATATCTGAAGAAGTATTATGGTCTTTCAAAATACTATATGCAATCGTGTTTTGAGAAGCCTCTTCTTTTGAAATCCCTGCTTCTTCTTTTATCTCTGTTCCATTTACAAGGTAAACGCCTTTGTCATATAATTTTATCATGCTTGGTCCCTCCTACTCTTAATTGGTATACATTGTAGCTTTATCTTCAGGAGATTGCAAGGATTTCATATGGTTTGCCACCATAAGTGCAATCTTAAAGGTCAACGCATCATCAAAGACGCGAACGTCCAATCCTGTTTTTTTCTGAATTTTCTCCAATCTGTAAACTAATGTATTTCTATGTAAAAATAATTGTCTAGCTGTCTCCGATATATTCAAATTATTTTCAAAAAACTTATGAACCGTCGATAATGTCTCTTCATCAAATTGCTCCACTGCTTTTCCTGAAAACACCTCATTTAAAAACATTTCACACAAAGAAACCGGTAACTGATGTATCAATCTTCCAATTCCCAATTCATTGTATGCCAAAATATTTTTTTCCTCATAAAAAATACGTCCTACATCCAATGCCATTCCTGCTTCTTTATAAGATTTGGAAACATCTCTGATTTCTGAAACAATTGTACCATAAGCGACTCTTACATTCACCATCGCTTCCGTGTTCACAATATCTACAATCGATTTTGCCACATCATTCAGATCTTTGTAATTTTCTGCATCTTCCAAAGATTTTACCAAAATGATATGCCCCTCATCTACAACCGTCACAAAATCTTTTGTATTTGTTGCGTAAATCCCTTTCAAAGTTTCAAGAACAAGATTCTCTTCCGGATTTTTCGGTTCGATTACGATAACCGCTCGTCTTGCTTCAATTGCAATTCCTAATTTCTTCGCTCGGTTATATACATCTACAAGAAGCATGTTATCAAGAAGAAGATTTTGGATAAAATGATTTCGACTCATTTTCTCTTGATATGCCAGCATCAGCGCTTCCATCTGCTTCACGCCAAGTCTTCCTATCAATTCCAGCCCTTCCGTTTCTGCATGAATAACAAGCACATAGAAAAACTCATACTCCATACTGACACTAAAAAAGCTTTTTCCATATTTTTTTATTTCTTCTCCCGCTTCCATATCTAGCAAAATATTCTGAACTTCTCTTCTTTCGCTTTCACTGATTGAAGAGGAATAGGCAAGACAGATTCCCTCTAAATTCCATATGGAACAAACCTCGCCAACAATTTCCGCCATGTCTCTTACTGTTTTTTGTAACACTTGATTTGGTAACATCTGTATCACTTCCTTTTTTATACAAAATGAGGGAAGCAAAACGCCTCCCTCTTTTCTCTCAAAACAGATTGCGCGATTCTGTAAAGCTGCGCACTATAATCTCTTTAATAATTCTTCTCTCTCAGCCTCGAATCCTGGTTTTCCAAGAAGTGCAAACATGTTTTTCTTATAACTTTCTACTCCCGGCTGGTTAAATGGATTCACACCTAACAGATATCCACTTACTCCACATGCAAATTCAAAGAAGTAGAATAATTGTCCAAGATAGAATTCATTCTGCTCCGGAATATTTACCATCAAGTTAGGTACATTTCCATCTGTGTGTGCAAGAATTGTTCCGTTCATAGCACTCTTATTTACAAAATCAACTGTCTTTCCGGCTAAGTAATTCAATCCGTCAAGATCTACCGGCTCTTCTTTCAATACAACTTCTTCTGTAGATTTTTCTACATTTAAAACTGTCTCATATAAGATACGGTTTCCATCTTGGATAAACTGACCCATAGAGTGAAGATCTGTTGTAAGATCCACAGATGCCGGGAAAATACCTTTTTGATCTTTTCCTTCACTCTCACCATATAACTGTTTCCACCACTCAGAAACATAGTGAAGACTTGGTTCATAGTTTGCAAGAACTTCGATTGTTTTTCCTTTGCGAAGTAAAATATTACGAACAGCTGCATATTTTAACGCATCATTCTCTTCAAATTCACTTTCAAGTGCAAGTTTTCTTCCAGCCTGTGCACCTTCCATTAATTTATTAATATCCGCTCCACTTACTGCGATTGGAAGAAGACCTACTGCTGTAAGAACTGAAAAACGTCCTCCAACATCATCCGGAACTACAAAGCTTTCATATCCTTCCTCTGTAGCAAGACTCTTAAGAGATCCTCTTGCTTTGTCTGTTGTTGCATAAATTCTCTTTGCAGCTTCTTCTTTTCCATATTTATTCTCTAATAATTCTTTGAATACACGGAATGCAATAGCAGGTTCTGTTGTTGTTCCTGATTTCGAAATCATATTGATAGAGAAATCTCTATCTCCGATTACATCGATCAAATGTTTAATGTATGTACTGCTGATACTGTTTCCGACATAATAAATCTCTGGTGTCTTTCTGATTTCTTTGGAAACCATATTGTAAAAACCATGTCTTAAAAATTCAATAGCAGCTCTTGCTCCGAGATAAGATCCTCCAATTCCAATTACTAAGAGCACTTCTGAATCGCTCTGAATCTTCTCTGCTGCTTTCTGAATTCGTGCAAATTCTTCTTTATCATAATCTACCGGAAGGTCAATCCATCCTAAAAAGTCATTACCTGCTCCTTCTTTACTCACAAGCAATTCTTTTGCATCTAACGCAAGCTTTTTCATATATTCCACTTCATGCTCGCTAATGAACGGTGCTGCCTTTGAATAGTCAAATGTCACTTTATTTGTCATGATACACTACCAATCCTCTCTGATAAAATTCTCTATACATTCATATTTTATCAAATGGACAATTGTTTATCAAGCCAAAAACTCCTCTAATATCTCTCTTAAGATGACTTCCTGTGGAATCCTTCGCTCTGTTCTCTCTTCTTCCTCTTCTTTTTGTGAAAATTCTTCGCTTTTCTCCCGATTGATTTCAATATTCTGAATTTCCGGTTCTAGAACTTTTTCCTCTTTCATCGCTTCCACTTCTTCTTTTTCCTCTTCCGGAAGTTTAAGTTCCTTCATTTCCGGATTTCGATTATATTCCTCCTCATTTTCTACTACTTTGATAGCATCTTCAATAATCTCATCTTCCAATATTGTTTTAGGTTCTGAAAAAACTTCCTCGTCAGCCTCCACAATATTTTCATTCATAACATTTTCCATTCTTTTCGTCTTTAATGCCTGTTGTTTACTGTACCGTGGTGCACACACATTTTCCAAATAATCAATCATATACGTCTTTACTACTCCCAATTGATGCTCTTCATCCGAAGAATTTCTAACTAGAAACAACAACACCATAGCTGCCCCTCCGATAGCGCCATAACGAAACGTTTCCTCTTCCATTCCCGGCTGCGTATAGCTCAAAAGCATCCCTGCCAATCCAAGAATTCCCATCAGCCATACACTTTGCTTTTCAAAATATCGATACGTATGTAATCGAATTCCAAAAATTTTATACTCAAAAAGATATTTTTCCACAAATGCACTTACGTTATCCACTCGATCACTCAACATAAATGCATGTTCAAACTTAGCTTTCACAAGTTTCATCAACTTTTGATTACTCTTTCCCATTTTCCCCGCTGCCCGCACAAGCCTCTTTAGTGTAAACGCTGTAATCACCTTGCAAAGGACACTTACTCCTGCAATAACTCCCATCGTCCAAAAAATTACATTCGAATTCATAATTGTTTCTAACATATAAAAATACCCTCCTTCTTTTCGTTAACGCCATTATAGCGTAATTTCAAGAAAGAGGGCGAAAATTCGTTTTACATATTTCTACATAAATACGGCATTCGACATACTGATTAAAGCTCTGTTTTTCTTTATTTTTTACTAATTTTTTTACATTGCTTCAAGCAAACCGCGGACAAGCCTTACTGAATGGAGGATTGCCATTTTTTCAAATGTAGGGTAATCCATCTCTGCACTATTGTCAGCTTTATCCGAAATTGCACGAATAATGACGCACGAAACTTTATTAAGATATGCCGCATGAGCAATAGCAGCGCCTTCCATCTCTGTACATTTTGCCTGAAATGTCTCAACCAAACGATCTTTCACTTCTTTAGAAGAGATAAATTGATCTCCACTTACAATTCTTCCCGTAAACGTCTGAATATCCGGATTCGCTTCTTCATTTACTTGTTTTGCCAATTTAACAAGCTTCTCATCTGCCGGGAATGAGAATGTATCCATATTCGGAATCTGTCCATAAGGATCTCCAAATACTGTTGTGTCTACATCATGCTGTACTGCATCTGTAGAGATCACCATATCCCCAATATCAATCTGTGCATCTAAAGAACCTGCAATTCCTGTATTGATCAGAGTATCTACTTCAAATACATCTACTAAAATCTGCGCGCAAAGCGCTGCGTTGACTTTTCCAATTCCGCTTTGTACTACAACGACTTCTTTTCCGCACAAAACTCCTTTATGAAATAACATTCCTGCTTTTTCAACAATCTCTTCTGCCTGCATCTCTTCTTGCAATAACTCTACCTCGTCATGCATTGCTCCTATAATTCCTATCATGATTCTTCTCCTATATGTTATTTTTCTAGTCCTCTTTTTGGATTTCGATACAAAATTATTTTACCTCCCTAGTATAACAGATAAATGAATAAATTTTCTATATCTTATATTATTTTTTTCTATGAATTGATTCGTAGATTTTCTCCAAAACTTCTGTTATACTTAGTCTGTCATTTAAATCATAATTTAAGGAGGTCAATATGGACTATAAAACACATGGAGTTTGTTCCCAAAACATCTCTTTCGATATCAAAGACCATAAAGTATATAATGTACACTTTACTGGCGGATGTCATGGAAATCTTCAGGGAATTGGAAAACTTGTAGAGGGTATGGATGTAGATGAGGTTATCTCTCGCGTAGAAGGAATCAAATGCGGACCAAAATCAACATCGTGTCCTGATCAATTAGCACGCGCATTAAAAGAAGCTGTAGGAAGATAATTCTTTCTACAGCTTTTTCAAACAACTATCTGATTATAGAATCCTTCCTACATTTGAATAGACAGGACCAGCTAGAACGCCAGTCCTTAAAAGATATCTAGAAATGATACAGAACTAAGAAATGATTTGAGCCTCCGGAGAAGCTACGGCAACCATTGCATATCTCCCCATTTGAAACGTTACAAATCGAATGGAAAAAAGACGAAACGAACGCAAACGATATAAAATTAAATGTTCCGCCTAATTGACTGTTGCAATGGTTGCCGTAACTCCCCCGGATGGAAAGTTAGTCAACGTATAAACCACTTGTATTAGAATTTCCTCTGTCTGAATTTGCATTATGCATTGCAGTTACACGATAATAATATCCTCTTGGTACTGTCAATGTCTTGGACGTGGTTACTGAATAGGCATCAACTTTAGACGCAGACCAAGATGTATAACTCCACCAACTGCCATTAATGAGTCGTTCTACAGTTATTGCCACCTTTATATTGGATACTTTCTGTTGCGCAATAGTAGTCCCCCCTACTGTAATCTTCCCAGTACCTGATTTAACAATCTTACAATTTCCTGATTGCAAATACTGCCCTTTTGTCTGTACATCTATTTCTCCAATAGATGCTTCCGCATCCTCTAAAAGAGCAGAGCCATCAACCGTTATAATTTCTTCTGCAGCCCTTACCTGTTCTGTTGGAATCATTGGAAATATCCCAATTGCCAATGAAGTTGCAATTATCATTGCTACTATTTTTTTTCTCATATTTCTCCTCCTTAAAAATGCTTACATAATATATACAAATTTAAAGAGAAAAACTTACGGCTGTTTTTAAAAAAAGTTTAAATTTTTTACAATTCTTTCAAATTCTTCTTGTTCTGTAATTCCTGTAAGAAAATATTTACTATTTTTATATGTAAAGCAGGCTTCATATTCCAATTCTTTAGTATCTTGAGTATTATATTTTGATATTTTTACATTTACATTTGTTAATTCCAATATATATTCTTCCACTAATTCATCTTGTATTTCCATTCCACTTGAACTACTTGAATATGGAAATTCTATCCTAAATGATAGTACTTTATCGTTAATGAGATAGTACAATGTAACTTCTTGTAGTTCTTCATTTAACTGTAACTCTAAAAATTTTGTATTTTTAGGTTTATACTCTATCCTCACTACCTTCGTCCCAAACGTTTCTTCAATCTTCGCATACGCCTCTTCCTCAGTCATGCCTTCTTCCGTTGTTGGAAGTGTAGATTCTTCCGTATCCACATACGTCTTCTCTCCACCACCAAACTTCCTATCAAACACATTGACTATAATATTCTTTCCTCCGACGCTTATAATGCCCGAACCTATTACAAGCACACATGCGATTACGGCTGCAAACTGTACTTTCCAGCTTTTCGGCCAACGAACTGCCTTTTTATTCTTTTTAGAATCTCTCTTCTCGCTGCTTTCTTTTTCCTGAAGTTCTCTTCCAAGGCGCAATGCTTCCTTGTCTTTTTCAGACAACGCATCAATTGCCTTCTCTTCTTCGTATTTCCGAATTCTCTCCGCAAGTTTTCTCTCCAGTTCTTCCGGGACTTCTATCTCTTGCAAATCCGGTGACTGTTCCAGCATTTCTCTTACCGTATCTGCTTCCTTTTGTAATTCTTCTTCAGAAAGACCAGTAACCTCTTCTCTGTTCTTATCCATTATTAAAACCTCATCTTCTGTTTCATTTTCCTTGACCTTTATTTCAAATCTGTTTAATATTAATTCATAGAGATTGAATTTCGGAGGAAAATTATGAAACGAATTATACTTACAGGGGGCGGAACCGCCGGTCACGTAACCCCTAATATTGCTTTATTGCCACGTTTAAAAGAACTTCATTACGACATTCATTATATCGGCTCATATCAAGGAATTGAAAAAGAACTGATTGAGCAGTTCGGTATTCCTTATCATGGAATATCATCCGGTAAACTTCGTCGATACTTCAGCTTAAAAAACTTTACAGATCCATTCCGTATTATCAAAGGACTTGCTGAAGCCGACAAGCTTATCAAAACATTACAGCCGGATGTCATTTTTTCCAAAGGCGGATTCGTATCTGTTCCTGTTGTAATGGCAGGCAAACGTCGCCATGTACCGACCATTATCCACGAATCTGACATGACACCGGGACTTGCCAATAAACTATCCATTCCTTCTGCAACAAAAGTATGCTGCAATTTCCCTGAGACTTTGGAACATCTTCCAAAGGACAAGGCCGTATTAACCGGTTCTCCAATCCGTCAGGAATTGTTATCCGGTAATAAAATTGCTGCTCTTGATTTTTGCGGATTGACTGCTGATAAGCCTGTTATTCTCATTATTGGCGGAAGCCTTGGATCTGTTGCCGTCAATCAGGCTGTACGTGCAATTCTTCCAGAACTTTTAAAAGATTTTCAAGTCATCCACTTATGTGGCAAAGGGAAAGTCGATGAATCTTTCAAAAATTTACACGGATATGTTCAATTTGAATACATTCAAAACGAATTAAAAGATATTTTTGCGCTTACAGATCTTATCATTTCACGTGCCGGAGCCAATGCAATCTGTGAGATTGCTGCCCTTCGTAAGCCGAATCTTCTGATTCCTCTTTCCGCTAACGCCAGCCGTGGAGATCAGATTTTAAATGCGCGCTCTTTTGAACGTCAAGGATTCAGTATCGTTATGGAAGAAGAAGAGCTTACAAATGAGAAACTCTTGTCTTCTATCCGCGATTTATATGCTAATCGTGATACTTACATTCACAATATGAGTCAATCCGGACAACAGAATTCCATCGACACCATTATCGGTTTGATCGAAAATGCCGCCAAATAATTCATGCATTAATAATCAAATACACTTTAGAAATAGAATGTGCTGATTGCACATTCTATTTCTTTTCTCATATAACCTAGTAATCTGTTGTATGCAAATCTCTGTATCTTTCTCCGTAATGTCTCTTAATCCAGCCTCTTGCTCGAAATAGCATAGAATGAAACCTTTTCATGTTCATCCCCATTTCTCTTGCCACTTTCTTTTGTGCCTCTCCGTGGCAGTACACTCTGACAATTGCTGTATACCATGTCGAATTTTCCCGATACAACTCATCAAATATTTCTATTCCTAGTTCATTATAGTCATGATCCTTTTCTATTTTTTGGAGATTTCCATACATATTACTTGGTATTGCTTCTCGCCCTTCTTCTAGATTTTCCACCTTATCTTTTTCCTCATTCAGCTTTTTCAATTGATTAATTGACTTATTCTTAGCCACTGTTAATAACCAATTTTCTGCTGTTTCAAGACAAATCTTATCAATCTGCTTGTACAATTCTAAGAATGTCTCTTGAAAAATCTCTTCCGCCTCATACTGATTTTTCATATATCCCAAAGCTGTTGCAAATACTCTTCCTTTGTATTTGTTATATATACTGTCGAATTTTTCTCTTCCACATATTTCCATTGTTATTTCTTATCCTACTTCTCTTTTGTGTGATATCCGACAATCCTATTTCAATTTTGAAAGAATTTCTTCTTTGTCTTCCTCTGTTAATGTCCCCGGTTCCCATGTAAGTCCAACCTGATCTCCATTATATCTCGGAATCAGATGCATGTGAAAATGATGAACCGTTTGTCCTGCAGTTTCTCCATTGTTCTGTACTAAATTATAGCCATCACAACCTAATACATCTGTTAATTTTTTAATCATTTTCTTAGCTAACACAAGAACTTTTGACGCAACCTCATCATCCAACTCATACAGATTTGCATAATGCTCTTTCGGCAAGATCAATGCATGTCCCTTTGACGCTGGTCCTAAATCCAATATTACACGGAAATCCTCATCCTCATAAAGTGTCGCTGCTGGGATTTCTCCATTTGCAATTTTACAAAAAATACAATTTTCATCTCTCATTTCTTTGTCTTCCTTTCTTTTTTGTCGAAATTTCGTCCATTCTTTTTATTGAATCCTACAATCTTCAATGCTAAACTTTTCCTCAGGAGGATTTTTTATGTTAACATTACAAGACACAGAACAATTACACAAACTTATGGCAGAAAATTCCTACGTAGATACATTAATTAAAAAGTTACTGGATTCCCATCAATATACTTTAAGCCGGATCAGTCATGAAATACGTAATCCACTTACTATGATCTCCGGTACATTACAACTTATTGAAAAGCAACATCCCGAAGTATCAACTTACTCTCATTGGTCCAGTATAATAGAAGATATTGATTATATGGAAAAATTATTGGAGGATCTGTCTTTATACAACAACGGTACACGTTTGAACAAACGGCTCATCCATACTTCAGACTTTTTTAATCATACTGCGTTATCCTTTGCTGCCTCTATCACAGACTTCCCAGTAGAATTCACGTCCTATATCCCACAAGATCTTCCTGATTTCTTCGGTGACTCTGTGAAACTTCGACAGCTTTTCCTGAATCTTCTCCGAAATTCTTTGGAAGCTGTTTCATACAAAGGAACTATACAGTTACATGTCGCACATGAACCTGACACAATCATTATAAAGATTTCAGATGATGGATGTGGCATCCCCGAAGAGCGTTTATCTGATATTTTCACACCATTTACTACATACAAATCCAATGGTACCGGCCTTGGGCTTTCAATTGCAAAATCAGTCGTAACCGCTCACAACGGTACTATTTCTGTTACATCAATTCCGCTTCAAAGTACTACTTTTACGGTTCGATTTCCAATAGAGCACTGCGGCTAAACAGAATCCACTGATAAGACCACCTATATGCGCCATATTATCTACTCCGGTACTTGAAAAACCATGATAAAGACTGCATACTGCCATAAACAGCATTCCACGTCCGCTCAGATTTCTGAGTCGGCCGTGGTTTTTGATGATAATCATAAGTAATGCTCCAATGATTCCAAAAATAGCACCGGATGCACCTGCCGATACAGCAAATTCACCCATTTTCAAATCATATAGTGCAGAGAATATATTCCCTCCAAGACCACTACAGAGATATAATATGCTATATTTCCACCATCCGATTTCTTCTTCCAGAATACTTCCCAGAAAAAACAACATCATCATATTATTCATCAAATGTGAAAATCCAAAATGAAGAAAAAGGCAAGTAAACATGCGGTAATATTCTCCGTTTTCCAGCACAAAAGGCAGATACATTGCTCCATGCTGCAACATATAGCTTCCATCTTCAGTCATTCCAAACATAGACAACCACACAAATACCAAAACGTTTGCTGCTATGATCATAATTGTTAAAGTAGGCTTTTTATCCTGCAACATGACTTTTTTCCTCCTATTGTATATTATTATAGGATAATTTCCAAAATTTTACAACTTTTCCTCCCAATCTCCCCATTTTCCTTTTTTTCTTTTTTTCCAACCAAAAGATGTTTCCCGAAAAACAGAATTCTGCACACTATCATAATCTTCTCTTTGATAATCCATATCTGTAATAATCATTTCCGGTATTTCATAAGATTGCTCTTTCTTTTCCTTTTTTACTTCTATCTTTTCAAGCGTTTTTTCTAAATTGTAATTTTCTTCCATTGTAGCTTTATGTAATTCATAAGCCAGCTGCATTCCCTCCTGTTCTTCATGATTTATCCGACTGACAAAATACTCTGTAAGTTTGTGAAATTCTTTGCACAGATCAGCTTCTTTTACCGGCAAATAACAAAACTCATATTTCCCTTCCTCACAAAAGATATATTCCGGCTCAAATAATATCTTCCCTGCGTCCATCATATACTTTTGAACCGTATTCACAACTTTCAAAATCTGTGTAAGAAGCTCCTGTAATTCCTCTGCTGAAATCTCCTTTTTTCTATATAAAGATTGCAAAGAAGTTTTCCCGCCAATCTCATAAAAATATTGGCTTTTTCCATCGACTCCTTGCCCTTCTGTCATAAGAAGCCCTTCTATTCGATTCATCCGCATCATTTTCATCTGATAATCTTCTTCATATAATACCGGAAGCTCCAATATCAAATATGTATGATCTAATCCGCGCCTGTATTTGGTTTCCATACATTTTGTATCCTCCTTAAATCTCGTATATATTTTTCTGAATCTGAAATCGACACTTTTTGTATCGCACTCATTCCTATTCTTCCCTTTCTCGCTCTCGCATTTACACAAACCTTTGTTTCATCAATCTCTATTTCTGCAGATGCTCTCGAGAAGAAAATCAGCTTTCCTTTTATTCTTTCTTGAAACAAATCTTCCATCTGTCCTATGACATTTTCCTCATCCCATTGTAACTTCTGCGCTCCTACAATTGCAGTTTCATAAGCTGCACCAATCACTATATTTTTGTCATGTAAATAAAATACCATATAGATTGCTGAAACAAACACCAAAAAGATAACGGGCATCATATACGCCATCTCTACCGTCGCACTTCCTCTTACTTTTTTCACCAGCACAACACCCCTACATACCCAAGCATAAGAAACGGAACAAATGGAAATGATATCTTTTTTGACCAATGTCCTTTTGCTAATAAGAAAATAGCCAAAATCCCTGAGCAAGTAAGTGCAATACTTAAGAGAAGCAGAATATCCCAAAGTCCTAAACTTATCCCTAATATCAAAATCATCCAACTATCTCCATATCCGAATCCTTCTTTTGTCCATCTGCTCAACAGTAAAAACAAACATCCGATCATCATTCCACCAAGCCATAATATTGTATGATTTCCCCAGTTCAGTAACCGGAATAAAATCGCCGCTCCACTTCCTACCATCATGATCCAAACCGGAAGCCGTCTTGCTTTTATATCCAGTACTGTACAAATAAGTAAAAAAATTATGATCCACATCTTGAACATGCTCCTTTCCCCATAACCTCAGATTTCGGAATTGCATATATTTTTCGTTTTAAGCCGCTGCATCCCAAAGAACTATGATATCGGTTCCCCTGTTTTGTTATATACACTCTATTCCCAGCTGACATCCCACATCGTTCGCATGCATGGTATTTTTCACCTACTTCATTTCTCATCGTTTGTATCTGAGTTTTCGCTGCCATTTGTATCGATAAATCCAGGTACGTACAATGATAATCTTTATGATACACAATCCCTGTTTCCGTAATGTATACAATATCTTCTCGAGATGTAAACATTCCTTCTTTTTGATATCCATTCCAGCCTTTGATACGAAATCCATCTTCACAAGACATTCCCAATCTTCCAAACAAACGAATCGGAAGAAGAATTTTATATTTTACATGCATCTGCACAATTCCTGTTGTCGGAGAAGCTACTGTGCCGGAAGCATCCAGCCCTGCACTTCCTCCTTCTATGATACTTCTCTCCAATCGTTCTGCTCCAATATTCTCGATCATATCAGATTCCACTCGTGACGGAGAAACAAATGGATTTATATAGATTTCTTTTGCCACCTTTCTCCCAGCATCATGGAGAGCGGTATGTACATAAGATTGAATCGACATAATTTCAAGAAGATAGCAAAGACAGCATACCGCAAAGAAAAATATCGGTATTACAAGAGCTGCTTCTATCGATACACTTCCTCTAAAAGAGGTGGACAAAGATGCCCTTTCCTCATCTTTTGGGAAAGATGATATTGGTTGTGTCATAGCAGAGTCTTCCTCCTTTCTTAAGGGATACTGATTACATATGCTTTTCATTTGTTTCTTTTTTTGTGCTTGTTGGGAAATTAATAATTGAAAGGGCATCTCTGTTCACCTCTTTTCTCATTTTTATTGATAGCCATACTCTGTCCCAAATTCATAATAAATCTTTCTTCTCAAATGACATTTTGCTTTTATTTTTATTTTACTGATACAGTGATCCACCTGAAATGAATCACCAACTTTTTCCCGTATTCGATTCTCCAACATAGATAAACTTCTCATCGTACACTCTTCTTGTTTTTCAAAAATCAGCAGCATTCGAAGATATTCCTTATAACTCAGACCTTGATCTGTTTTCTTTACTACACCTGTATCTTCTGCTGTTCCAAGCTTTAAAAGTCCATCTAATGAAAGATTCCAATCTTCTCTTCCTTTTACAAGAGAAACTCTGCCTCCGGATACTAATGCGCGAAGATCCATAATACTCTCTCCAAATGCCCATGCTAATAATATCCCCTGCTTTATCACCTCAGTTAATGCCGGTAACGCGATCACTCCTGCAAGCGCAAGCGCCATAGCTCCTGCCTCTGCTTTTTTCCCGCTATCTGTCAACAGATATCCATAATTAGAAGCCAAACGTATTCCTAATAGTTTTTTCAATACCGCCTCCAAATTTTCTCGATCACTTTCTTCGCCATTTAAAATAAATTCTAACTCATATGACAGTTTCCCCTCTGAATATGGTTGATCCGCTGCATGAAATTTTTCCATCAAATATGATGCAAAATATAGATTGGCTGTAACTCCTTCTATATCATCCCGCATTTTAAAGTCTCCCCACCCTTTCTTTAAAGAGCGGTGTGTCAGCATTCCCCTAGCCTCGATTGCTTTGTTGGACACGTCTTTGTTTTTCATTACCAAATTCACAAGTCCTATTTGTTTTAGAGAAGATACAACTCCAATCGGATTGCCCTTTTCAGGAAGTGTCTGTTCTTCTGCTTTTAAAGACTCTTCCAAGCTCTTTTCTACTCTAGTTCCATCTTGTTCATATACTTCCGCTTTTCCTGTCTGATTCTTCCATTCACCAGTCAATCCTGCAAGTTCTTCCATTTGGGATACTCCCACCCTATGTTTCATATATGCAATTACCTGCTCCCGAAAAGGATTTCCCGACTCATCAGTCAGAAATTGTATCTTCTCTGTTTTTTGTTCTGCATCTCGCATACCATAGAATTCCAATCGCTTTATTACGTTCTCTTCATTGAATTCTCCTGTCCCATAAGTCCCTTCCAATGAAAAGATATCAAACTCTTCCAACATTTCTCTCTGGTATTCTGCAAATACACTTTCCAAAGCTCGATCCATATCTCCCCTTCTTCGATTTTTCATCACCTGTATAGAAGCGCTTTCCACAACAGATGCTGTTACCGTTAAAAGAAGAAGAAAAATCAAACTTAGGAATGCTGTCACCTCTCCTTTTTTCATACTCGTTTCCTCTTAAATTCCTGAACTCTCACTTACAATCTTATCAAAAATAGAGTTCACAATCTCTGTAAGCTGTGACTTGAAAATGATTACCAAACCAATTAAAACAACCAAAATCAAAATCACTTCAACTACTCCGATTCCCTTGTCATTTTTCCACGTTTGTAAAAACATTTTTACTCTATTCATACGCCATCCTCCTGTCATCCTACAAAGAAATGGTAAGAAAAGCCGGAACAACCACAATTGTTAATACTACAATCAACATCATACTCATCGGCAAGAGAAGTTTTGTGCTAATCTCTTCTCCTTGCTTTTTCATAAACTGTCTGCGTTCCTCATAGGCTTGCATTGCTTCTTGGGCAAGTATTTCCGTTAACCCTTTCGTTCCCTTCCTCAAATTCTGTGAAAGAAGCGCGCCTAATTTTACATAAGAAGGCAATCCGATTCTTTTCCCAAAATGCTCATAACACTCCGCTTCCGTAATTCCACTTTGCATTTCCCGCATAACATAATTCATCGCTTCATATGCAAACCTCTTTTTTCCCTTATATTCTTCATAATGATCTACAATTTTTTTCCATGCATTTTTAACTGTAAGCCCTGCACCAACAAGGAGTACAATTTTATTGACAATTTCCGGATAATCCATCAGCATCTGTTTCTCACGATCTGCTTTTTCCTTTTGTCTTTTTTGCTTTTCTTGAAGATATAACAGTATAGAAGCAACAACTCCTAATGATACTATCCAAATGCTTTTATATTCTTGCTTTCTCTCCCATGTCAGCGAAGTTCCATGAACCTCTTTGGGAAGTTTTACAACCGCTTGTTCACGACTTTTTTCTTCCTCTGTTTTTACAAGATTCTTTACCGTCTGAACCAGCGTTTCTTCTTCTGTTAATTTTTTTGGATAAACCATAATATTTACGATATAAAGAGCTTCCTCTTTTCCATAGGTCAAAAGTCCTTGCAATTCTACAAGCTCTCCCTCTTTTGACAGATTTTGTCTCTGAATCTCTCCTGTAGAATTGACCAAATCATTTCGATTGGATTCCCATTGAATTTGAATCGGACAATCCGGCGCTTTTGTCACAAGATTTAGATCCTCTTCCACGTGATCGAGACTTTCATTCTCACCGAGTATGATCTTTGGCAGTTCATCCATAACTTGTCCAAATACCTGCTGTAACTCCTGCTCCCCATACATTTGTTCTTGAACTTCTACCGAAAATGTATCTTCTAATTTTTCCTTACCAATCGTTACTTTTACTGTCTCCTCTTTCTTCCCCTTTCCATAACTGTTTCGACTGATTTCACTAATATGTATCGTCTTAAACTCATATATAAAAAGTAAAAGAGCTAAAATGATAGATGCTGCTAATACAAGTCCAATATTTCTTTTTGTTTTTTTATCCACACTACACCTCAATTTCTAAAATTTTTTCCCCAAGATACCACGCTCCTACATAGGAAAATAAACATCCCGTCATCACAAAGCTTCCAGCTATACTCCTATAAAGTACAGACATGAATTCCGGAAAGCTTATCTTCATATAAACAATAATTCCAAGAGTAATGACTGTCATCACTTTAAATTCCATCCTTTTTGCAGCAATCATCGTTTCTATTTCTCTCTGCACTTCCATTGCAGTGCAGATTTTTCCGATTGTATTTTTCAATGCCTGAATCATATCTCCACCACTTCTTTTTAAAATGCTAAATACAGTTGCAAAGTTATAAAGTTCTTCAATGTTCACCCTCTCTGCAAACTCCAAAAATGCCTTTTCTACCGTTATATTCATATCCAGTTGGCGTATTATGTATGAAAACTCTCTAATAATTATTGCATTCTCTCCAAGAAGAAGCTTCATTTCTTTCGGAATCGTCCGTATCGCATTTTCTACAGAATACCCTACATTTAACGCTGTCATAAATGTCTTCAACGCTTCTCCAAATTGCAAACGAAATTCCTGCTCTTTCTTTCTCAAACAATCTTTCTTCCACTTTTTATAAAACAAAAGCAATCCCGGTGAAAATAAAACTCCTGCCCAAAGGGAATTGTAAAACAGATAGATCAACAACCAAAATATTGCCAATCCTTTACCTATTGCTGCCACATATTCCTTCTTGCCGATATCCTGCTGCCAGTAATTTTTCTCTGTTTTTCATTTCATTCTCTTTCACCCACTTTCCTTCAATCTTTCCACATTTTGTTCCTGTTTCTTGAAAGCGATATAATACATTTCTTTTTACGGTTCCATTTTCATATCCTACAATTTCTTCTACAGACAATACCTTTCTGCTTTTATCCCGAAGCCTTCCAAGATGAATCAAAATATCTAATCCAGAGGCTATTTGTCTTTGAATTGCCGGAAGCGGCAAGTCCATCCCCATAAGAGCCATTGTTTCCAAACGTGAGATCATATCTCCCGGACTGTTCGCATGTCCGGTACTCAAAGAGCCATCATGCCCGGTATTCAATTGCCTTTATATGGACTCCCTATGTTCCCATCATGCAGAAATACAATATCTGTACTTAATATACACTGTATATAACGTTATTATCTTGCCATTCCACAGTTGCAAAAAGAAAAGAGAGCCTTTCACAGCCCTCTTTCATATTGACTTTCTCATTCATTTGTCATACTTAACAGTTTGGCAACCAATGTCTCTAAACTTTTTCCCAAAAATGGGACAAAGTCTGGTATTGCACCAAATGCCATCCCAATTATTATCATTCGCCCACATTCTCTTGCAGATTCCAATGCAAATCCATAACTCAAAACACCTGTCAGAATAAATATAATTGATAAAAAGTAAAGCAAAATATTTCCCAACATCATCGGAATTTTTAATAACCAGCGAATCAATGTCATTACTGCAAGAATTAAATATAAAAACACTTTTATTATGTACTTAACCAACATTTTTAATCCCTCACTTTTTTGTCTTTCCGGACAGCAAGAATCTTGCCATCCGGACTTCCTTTTTTTTGCTATCCGGACTTCCACTTTTTTGCTATCCGGGCTGCAAAATTCTTGCTATCCAATGCAGTTCATTATCCTTTTGTGTATATCATTTCCGTCAAAATCATCTCTTCTGCATCATGACAAATGGCATTCATCCTCCTTGTCCATTCCATGTTGTCCTGCCTTTTTAATTTCTCTGTAATTCCTTGTTTCTCCATCATCTGTTTTACTAATTGTTCTTCCCTATCCCTTGCTTCTGCATCAATCTGATTCAAATGCTCGACAAGTTTTCCTTGTAACAACAATATTTGATATTTTGCCTTTCTGTGTTCCTGTAAATAGCTTTTACGAAGCATCCCATATTTCCCATAAGTTGGTTCGATATCTGTAAGTGCCAATTTTGGCAAATAATAATCACCACATAACATATAAGTAAGTCCATTTTTCTCATCATAAATTTCGTTCTGCATAAAATATTCTCCTTTTCTTCCTATAATTGGTCGTACATCTTCAACAGTGTTCCCTTTTTCATTTGACTATATTTCACCTGTAATTCTTCATATTTTTTCTGAAGACTTTCATATTCGTTTTTCGGAACACTATCGGATAATTTCTGTTCTAAACTCTTAATCCGTGCTTCCTGTGCTTTTGCAATAGCATCACTTTTAGGATTTCGCAATATCATTCCCTGTTGTTTTTCCTTCAATTCCATCATGACCTGTTTCACATTCGGATTATTATAGAAAAAACCTCTGGAAAGTCCTGTTAGTTTTGTAAGTTCAGCAACTGAAATTTTTATATTTTTTCTATACATTGTTTCAATAGCTGTTATTGCTGTTTCCGTCATTTCCGCACTTTTTTCTTTTGCCAGTGCTACCATTTTATCGTGTTTCTGCATTTTCCTTTTCCCTCCTGTATTGTGCTAATAATTCATTCATTTCATCTCGTACAGCCTTTGTATCCTCCGCTAATGCTTCGTTTCTTAACCGCCGATAATGTGGTATGGTTCGTGTATCCTTATGCCCCAACAGCCTTGCAATGCTATCATCATCTAATTTCATTTCTGTAAGTTTTACTCCAAAAGTATGTCTAAAACGATGTGTACGAAACTCAAAATAATTTCCATTATCATCCCTGATATCATTTTCATAAATCATGATATTTACATGATATTTCAGCATTGAATCTGTATACAATTTTCCATTATCTTGCAGAAAAATATATTCTGAATCTGGATGCTCCTTTTCTGAAACTTCTATTGCTTTTCTAATCAATTCTGCCAGCTGATTGCTAACTGGTCTTTTATATTTCCTTGTTTTCTGCTGGATAATAGTTATAAAATAATGTCCAGATTTCTCAGATAAGCAATCCCTTCGCAAAGTCAACGTATCCTCTATTCTTGTACCGAGCATCTGATGTATTATTAAACATCTGCCTAACTGGGGCTTTAATTTTGTTAATGCACAATTAAATCTTCTGATTTCTGCATCTGAATACGCTTCTGGTAAAGCGTTGTCATATGCTCTGCAATCACTGGACAGAAAAAGGTTGCATATATTTCCTATTTCCAGTTCACGCCCTATTTCATCCAACAGATTATCCAAAACCGACAGCTCTGTCGTGTAACTGACTGATGTAAGACCAGTATCCGTTTTTATATAAACCAGATAATCTTCTATCATATCCCTGCTAATTTCTGTAAAGTGCTTTACTTCTGGGAATCGATCATACATGAAACTAGCAAACCGACGGAATCCACGCAATTCACCTTTTATACTACCCATTGCTTTTGTCTGGCAGTGGCTATACAATATTTTCTTTATTATCTCTTTAAATTCTTTCTGCCTGATCTCACGAAAATCTAATCTATATCTTCCACGAATCGGATTACTCCTTGGCACAATATCCAACTTTCTCATATCCCATACATCTTTTTCATTTTCTGGAATATCTGCTGTTTTACACTTCACAACATACTCATAATACATTTTCAGAAAAGAAATCTGAGCGCTACTTTGTTGCTCAACATTCCGCCTATCCGGTCTATTTCTTCTAACATACAGCGCCAATCCTTTTTTATATAAAAATGCTTTATAACTTCTCTCCAGTTCTTCCCATTTTTTATCAGTGATGCTACTACAACTTGTACACTTCTCATTCAGAAATTCTTTCAACAGATCAAATCTGTAAATATCATTTACTACTGTTGATAATGACAAACGTCTACATCTATCATCGATATACCCATAAATCTCATCCTGCATCTTTTCATTATGAATCTCTGATATGTAGTACACCCTGTTTTCCTTCCATTTCAGTCCTGCCAACTGTTTTTCTGTAGCTTGTTGATAACAGTCATACGAAATCAAATTAATATTACCTTTCATCATCTTCTGCTCCTTTCAATTTAAATGACTGATTTTTAGAGAAATATTTATCTTCAGCCGATACAATACGTTCCGGCATGAAATCAATGTACTGTTTTGTCATATTCTCACTTGAATGTCCTAGATAATCTCGTACCCCTTGTATAGAAACCCCATTTCCGTACATTGAAGTTGCAAGGTTATGTCTGTAATCGTGTGCTCTAAAGATATAATCTCCGCAGGCAATCCCACGAACCTTACACTCCCGAATCATCTGATTTGAAAATGTCTGTCCATTAAATGCACCACCCTTTTTATTTTTGAATAAATACTCCCCATTTTTTATTCCGTACTTTTTTTCATAATCATTCACCAGTCCAACCAATAAACTGGGAACAGGAATGACTTTTTCTCTCCGTATTTTGCTTTGATATATGCGCATCCAATTCTCATTGCCTTGTGAATAAAAGGCTCCCGATTTTATTGTACAAACCTCGCTTTTCCTAATTCCTGTGCAAAACAAAATCAAATACATCAACTGTAAATGCTCTGGGAATGCCGGCAGCTCCTTAATCAGATGAGCAATTGTTTTTTCTGGAACACTTCTTTCATTGTGTTCTGAAAAACCTTTTTTTAAAAATCGTTCCGGATAAAACTTCAACACTTCAATATTTTTCATTTTCAAAAACTGTAGAAATGTATGCATATGTGTGATATATCGGTTAAAAGTAGAATACTTAATATCGGACTTATCCAAAACAGACACATAACCCTCTATATCTTGTATCTCCAGTTCAGTTACTTTCTTACTCTGTCCATCCAGATATTTTAAAAATTGTGAAATAAAACTTATTGTATTTCGGATATTTGATAAAGACAGATCCGATATCCCGACCAAATATTTTGCGTATAATTGTAAATACCAACGATTTTCTTTTTCGTAAATATTAATAAATGAAAGGCTTTTAACAGGTGAACTAGCATTGATTCTCGATTTATCAAACTGAAACCTATCCATATACCAGATACACGCTCGCCAATTTGTCTCTGAATCTGTCAGAAATAACGTTCTTCTCGCAAACTCAACAATCTTAGAAGCCTGTTTTTTTATAATTTCCGACTCCTTGTTTAAATACAGATAAAATCTGTTTTCGTCTGCCTGTTCCATTTCTTCAATATCATCTATTCCGTACTTATCGCAAAATCGTATAAGTGCTTTTAATGGTTCTAAAAAATATCTTCGATGTCTTTGTACCTTATCCATATTCAGAATTTCACACAGCAATATTTTTGTCTGTCGCACCAACTGTGATGAATGTATCCTCGTTAAGTCCCATAACAAATCATTCTTATCAACCACCTGACGGAAAGATTGTGCTTTCTTCTTATTGGGGACATACAGCAAAAACAATTTGTCTTGCTTAAAAAACTCCTGTTCTACAGAGAAGGGCTTTCCTTGTGAATAGACATCCGGCATATTTTCTATTTTTAAACGATCAAATAAGCTCAGTAATTCCGCTTTATATTTTTCTGAAATATCCTCTTTTTCAAGAGAGTCCATATACATTTTTCTCGTTTCATAGTTAATATCTGCAGTACACTGTATATCTGTATACTGAAAAAATTTGTATAACCGGTTATAGTATTTTGCTTCTCCAGTCGTAACTAAAGATATTTCTTCCTTTAATTTCTCAGGTATTTTTTCCTGATATAACTTCGGAACAATTTTTAATACTGCCAAGGTAATCCCTCCTTCCTTTTACAGAAAATCTGCAATTTGGTATAAATTTTCATTATTTGAGTAGTATTGATCTGTCGCTTCTACCAATCGTTCATTATTTTCACCCAAGTATTTAATGGTAGTTTCAACTTTCTTATGCCCCAGGGCAAAACGAATGTCATTCAAATCCCATCCTTCTTTTCTTCTTTCCTCCGCAAAATAGTGTCGGAGCTGATGCGGATGGGAATTGATATCCGTTTTTTTGGATAGCCTTTTCAACATGCTATACACAGAATCCGCATCTAATGGCTCTCCTTTGTTTTTTCCAGTTAATTTTGTAAATAGATACTCCGAGTTCATCAGACTTTTTCGGTTATCAGAAATGTACTTAACCAAGAACTCAAAAGTTGTATTACTTAACAAAGCCATTCTATATTCTGCATTTTTTGCTCTTGCCAAGTTGGTATTGGATTCACGATACCTTACCCGAACCGTCCTTCTTTCAAAATCAATATCTTCGGTATAATGGATTCCTAGAATTTCCCCTAATCTAAGACCGGTTTCTGCCATCATTGCTATCAGCAATCGATCTCTATCATTCGTACAGGCATTTATCAGCTCTTGTATTTCTTCGGATGTTATTTCTTCCAGATTAGGTTCTTCTTCTTTGAAGAAACCTTTAAACGAATTCACTGCATTTTGATGATTTACTCCCATACTGTCAAAATATGATACTTTTTTTACTCGTAAGACTTTAAGCATTGGCAAAACATCTTCCAGTGCCAAAAACTGGTAGTATCTGAAGACTGCACCAAGATACATATTGCAGGTCTTATTGCTCGTCTGTGTATTATGCTCAGTATGCTTTCCACTCTTAACCCAATACAAGAAATCAATAAAATGTTTATTCTGCTCTGAATAGGATAGCAATGTAATCTCATCCAATCCTATCGTTTGCTCCTGCAGATAATTGTAATAATATGAAAGTGCGAAGGCTGCGGATTTTACAGTATTCGGAGAAGTATTAATCTGATCCAGATGCTTCAAATACTTTGATGGAAGGATTTCAATTTCTTCAATATCAGAAATAATCAAAAAACGTGGTCTATTATCTTTCAAAACCGAAACAACCCTATATTTCAATCCACAGCCCTCCTTCCTTTCGTTTTGATTTGTTTGACTTCTTTGACTTCTTAATTCTACATTATACACAAAGAAGTCAAAATGTCAATTACGTTTTTGATTTCTTTGACTTTTGTAAGAATGTCAATAAAGCATTTTTTGATTTCTTTATGTTTTAAATTGATTTTTAGGGATATAATTGATAAGATAAAATACAAGAAGTCAATTTATACAAAGTCAAAGAAGTCAAGAGGAGATTTGCATGAACGAATTTATATCAAATTCAGGCACACTAATAAATCCTGACAGCGTTTACGATCAGGAAAGATTCATCAATATACTTCAAATCATTTTACAGAAAAAAACACAAAAAGAATTATCTGAACAAACAGGCTTAAATAATGCAACCATTTCACGAATGCTCAACGGTGCCCGATCTGGAAGACCATATAAAAGCACTATTGATAAAATTGCAAAAGCCATTGATGATCCAGAACTTATCCAAGAATTATATGATGCAACGGGATATTCTTCTAAGAAAATACAGGAACGGAAAAAGATAATTGCAGACAATGGATTTTCTCTGGATCTCTCTACTGTTCAGGTGCATGAAAAATTTTTTTCTACCTTAATGCGTGGACTTTCCATGATGACAAGTCTGCATAAAGTTGAATGGACAATAAAATCCGGAACACCCAGATCATACGATTATTTAATTGAATTAAAAGAGGGAAATATAGATTATTGGTATATTAGATATGTAGATAGAATTACTTCTGATGAAGAAAGAAAAAAAGCCTTAACTGCCATTTATGGAGAATTTGCAAAATTGAAATTGGGCGGAAAAATCAAAGTTTCTTGCGCCACTCCTTCTTACGAAGATTATGATTATTTTGTTACAATTCCTCCATATCAATTAAATACAAATGCTTCAATTATACATTTTGATTCTGAACTCGAAAGATTTGCAGACGAAACCTTTTTAGAGACAGCTTTACCACTTAAAGAAAATATTCCTGTTAAGGATTTTTGTAATCTTACCGAATCACTGATACTATAACTTTTTGATTTTATCACAGAGAGAGTTACTTATGGCTCTCTCTTTTTTTAACGCTTCCTCCTCCCACGTTCTAACTCATTATGGCTAATCATTTTCTAAAGCAAGTATCGCCTAGAGTAACTCAAAATCCCTTTTCTGGATTATGATTCTCTGACAAACTTGATGGAGATTACGATTCCCCATACCCTCAATATCACAAAATATCAAATTTTCCTATTAGCTCATAATAAATTTTCGCAGCTTTCTGTTTTTTCACTCATAGTTACCAAAAGCTTTTTATAGCCATCTGCTTCTATCGGCTGCAGATTAAAAATTCTTTTATTCAAAAATAAATAAAAGTGGATTCCACCAAAATACCCATCACAAAAAATGTACTGGACACTTCTATTCATTATATTTGCACCGACAACCGGAAGTTATTTTCCTGCTTACAACTTTCCAACAACATAAACTCCAAATAGCATTTTGATAATATAAAGATGCTTCTTTCTTACCCCAGAGCAAGATCCACCTGTGTTTAACAATATTGTCTTTCCGACAAATGTTCTTTCATCAGGTTTTTATCTTGCTGGGGATTCCCCAAACCCATTCTTTCTATTTATGCCGAGGTTACTGTACACATTAGAGCAAGATCCACCCCGGTAATACCATATCGCTATTTTAGCAATATGATATTTTCCGGATGTTGGAATCTTGCTGAGGATTGTGCTCCCCAGTTCCTCACATTCAGCATAAATATATAATTGGTTCCTCGAATTTCTTCGGTCACAGCACAGGGAGAAAAAATAGGCTAAAACTGCCCTATATCCCTGTGAAATCACCATGTGATTAAAAAATAGCAAGGACAGGAAGTGTGGATACACTTCCGCAAAATTGCCAATTTCGGAGCCATATCCAAAATTGAAAAATACATAAAAATCAAAAATCCGAAACCTTACTTGATACCCAAATTTATAATTTTTACAGATTACCAAAAAACCAATATGAAAATTTTACAAATTTTGTACTACCTGTAAAATTCCCATATTGGTTTTCATTCAGCTTTTATGGATTTGGAATATTCTATATTTTCCAAATATTCTGTGCATTAGCTAAGAGCCATTCTGCACGATTTTCTATTTCATGTTCGTTCCAATCATTTTTTTGAAGTACGTCATGTAATGTATAAAGTCCGCTCGCACACAAAAGTAAACCTGGTTTATTTTGTCCCTTACCCGCCTTTTTTACATTCCATGCAGCATCACGTATAGATGCATTTAAAGCTTGCGGAATAATCGCCAAATTCCCCAATGTCAGTAATAGAGAATCTCTCTTTTTTGCATCATCTTCTGTCGCGCAAGCTCCCCAATTATTTCTCCATTTCTTTGGCATTAAATGTTCCAAACTGTAATTATTAAATCCAAGCAATGCTGTAGAACTATTGTCTGAACGAATTTTACTTTCTAACAAATAAATAATTCCTTTTGATTGCAGATTAACCAGTTTTGATGTTTCAAAGCCAATTTTCATTTCATTATCATCTGGACAATATGTAGTTGCATCACCAATTCCTTTTAAACGCAAAGTTAAAGTCTGCGAATCCAGCACTTTATTCAAAATCAATGAAGTGAATAAATTATTGTAACTTTTAGTAGATGCATGTACCACAACTCTTCTCATTATATAACTTTCCAAAATTCCATACATTTTAATTAGCTCGTTTTTGTCCTGCACGTTTTTTGCAATATATAAAATATATGGTATCATCGTCGTATTTTTTAATCCAAAAATCACAACATTTATACGTTCAATACCTTCTTCCTTCGGTATACTCATTCCACATTGATTTGGCTTCAAATTATTTCTAAAACACTCCGCATATTCTTTCATCTGATCTAGCACAATATTTTTATTGCCACCACAATACTTATTGATGAAATGCTGATAAGACTGAGCAAGCCTGTCTACCCTGGAATACATAAGTTTGTCTTCATTAGAAATATTGTACTGCTTATCCTGAATAAATAATTGAAAATAGGAATCAAAGAATATGTCAATAATTGCTCTCTTTATTCGTCCTGTCTCAATTTCCCTATCCCAATATACTTTAGTCTCATCATCTTTTTCAAATACATCTGCCCATTTTCTTTCATATTCGCCAACAGTCTCTCGATTGAAAAAATAATTTTTTAATAACTCAGATGTAGTAAGATTCACGCCCAAAGAATTAATTGTATCAAAAATCTGCTGTTCGTCTTCATCCGCATCCAAATCAATACGAACAAATTGCGTATTTACAAATATTGTCATAATGTCCAACTTACTTTCGTCAATATGTTCCACAAAATAATTAAATGCTCCAATTATTCTGGACGCCGGCTCTGGATTGTCGATTATTTCCGCTTTACTTAATGTCATTACTTTTTCAAAAGCCTGTATATCATTCCTTCCATGCCTAAGCGCAATCATTTGACCCATGATTCTAAATTGGCAGTCAAACAGTGCAGTCTGTCCTAATTTTAAGCAAAGCACCTTCATAAAAATCAAAAAAGTTGTTAATCTCTGCTGACCATCAACTATCGTTCTACAATCTGCAAAATTTTCTCCTTGCCTAGGTTTGCGACCTTCTTTTAAAATAATAGAGCCTAAAAAATGTGGTTTTTTTGTCTTTACTACAAACTCCATATCTTCAAGAAGTCGACCCCAGAGATCTTCTCTCCACACATACGATCTCTGAAAAAAAGGGACTTCCACCAATGTCGAATTATTAAAAATATTGGTAATTAACGCTTTATGTGCATCCATCTTTCTTCGCTACTCCTCTTACTTATCCTTGCATTTTTTGATATAGCTTCATCAATTCTGCAACACACTCTTCTTCTGTCATTTTTATGCCAAAGCCATAAGCTGCCATAACTGCCTTATCATTTGCAATATGTGCTTTTCTTAATTCCACTGGCATCGTTAAAGGATCATACAAATCTGCAAGACTGCTATCTGGATATAATGCTCTTGCATCTAATATTCCTTGTGCCGATTGTTCTATTCTTTCTTTTTGTTTTTCCTGTAATTCTGGCCAAGGAAAATTATTATACACATGATTTACTGTGTAACTATAATCACTCTTTAATCTTCCACATATAGCTCTCATCCATGCCATATGTACATTAGATTCAAGTACACCAAAATGATACAATGTTCCCATTGGCATTATTCTTACTTTATCACTACATAGCACACTTTCATCCATGTATCCCATTGGTATATACCTTCTTCGTTCAGAAGATACCTGTGGTATTACTATATAGCTCCCTTTAGGGAAATTGGATACATGAAACCTTGTTGGTGTATCTGCAATTTTTCGTGTACCTGCACTTGTGCTTTGAAGTCGATACTCTCTAACAGCCTCCACTCTTTTCATACATTCTGGCAATTCTCTTAGTTCTTTTGGTGAACAGTTTCCCAAATATAAACAATATCTTGGAGTACGATTAATAAATTCTCTTGCTCCATACCATGGGTGAAAATACTTTTGAGATTTCGGCTCCTGTTTTATAAACTCCTCCATTTCTTCTTTATCAAATAAATAGTATCCCCCATCTATTGGTTTATTTCCAATTCCTATTTCCGGTACACTACAAATAGGGTGTTTTCTACTACCAACAAAAATATCGTCTGAATCAATTAAGTACGCATTAATATTTTCAGCAATTTTCATATCCCCATTCGTATCATAAATAACTTTTCTTTTATTACTTTTAGCATGGCTAAATCCTACAATTACACAATGAACATGTGCTTTTAAATTCGCCTCACTATCCCAACGGAACGTTCTATAAGCAAAATTGATATGTATCCCCATTTCAAATAATGGCTTCCAAAATATTGCAGGCTGTTCACCTTGTGTAATAGTATTGGTTGAAACAAATGCAGTAAATATATCTCTGTTCTGAATGTAATCACTTGCCTTTTTATACCAAGCTGTTACAAAATCCAAGTTTCCAAAATCCTTTATTCCATGAAATACCAGTTCCATATCCTTTTTCTGTTCTTTATTCATCCACCTAGCACCAACAAAAGGTGGATTCCCCATAATATAAGATAGACCTGTTGCTGGAATGACCTCATTCCAATCCAATCTTAAAGCATTTCCTTCTGTAATATTTACATATGTCTTCAAAGGAAGAAAATCATCATTAAATCCATAAACAATACTTTTTGTTTCTTCTAACATCTGAGATTCTGCAATCCATAGTGCTGTCTTTGCAACGGTTACTGCAAAATCATTAATTTCTATTCCATAAAATTGCTGTATTGAGACTTTAATTGGGTTATGAGCTTCTACTAAAGTCATTTGTCCGCCAACTCTTTCACGTATCACTTCATTCTCCAAACGTCGAAGTGATAAATAAGTTTCTGTGAGGAAATTTCCAGAACCACATGCCGGATCTAAGAACGTAAGAGTTGCTAATTTATTCTGAAATTCATCCAGCTTTTTATCTTTAGTCCGCTTTACCTGAATTTGTTTTATTGCATTAAACTCTTTCTGTAAATCCTCCAAAAAAAGTGGATCAATGACTTTATGAATATTTTCGATAGATGTATAATGCATTCCTCCAGAACGTCTGGTCTCAGGATTTAATGTAGATTCAAATACGGCTCCAAATATAGTTGGAGAAATATCACTCCAATCAAAATCTTCTGACGCTTTTGTAAGAAGTAATTCTTTAATTTCCTCTGTAAAAGGTGGTATCTCAATAGTTTCATCAGCAAATAACCCGCCATTTACATATGGAAACTGAGCAAGATCTTCCTCCAAATACTCGTCCCGATCTGATATCGGCGTATCTAATACTTTAAATAATTCTATTAATGCTCTTCGACAATCCCTTACTTCATATGTTTCCAAATAATCATGAAACATATTTCTCTTACCCAAAATTCCAGCATCTTCTGCATATAAGCAAAAGACAATCCGTACACATAGAGCATTCAGGCTCTTTAATTTATGCTCTCTTTTTTCTTTCTGTTCGGACGTTTCATCTTTTTCTTTAATATCCGGTATACGATATTGTTTTAAAAACGCATCATAAATAAGCCCAACAATATCTCCTGCTTTTATTGATACTTCCATTTCATGCGATATTGTCTTTACTTCTTTTTTCACCAAGAAATCCAACAATGGATATTTGCTTTGTAATTCATCTAAAGCAATCTTTGTCGGTTCTGGCTGTTTCTGGTTCATATCATAAATCCAAATTTCCGCAAAATTTGACGTAACAATCCACCGAGCTCTTTCATCAAAAGTCAGCTTTCCATTATATCTGTCTGCCTGTTCAAATGGAGTAAGATCAACATCTCCTGAATTCCTGATTTTCTGATCCAATGCTTTTCCAAGACTCTTCTGTTCAATAATTACTCGTGTTTCAGGAATATATACATCAATACGTTTTGTATTTCCATCAATTACAACTTTCTTTTCAAAGTTCAAACGTTCTGTCACATTATCCATTCCCAAAACATTCGTCAATAAATCAATCCAATAAGAACGTCCATCTTCATCTTCTTTCCCTTTTCCCATCCATCGGTTTACAAATTGACGGGCAGCCTCTCTTTGTTCTGCATCTGTCATGCTTTTTTCCTCCTAAATAATCGTGCATTCACAAATCTTTCTCCGACTATTTTTACATATCATATCCACAGTATATCATAAAATTATTACAGAACAGCATTCATATATCATTATTTGTATTGTGTCTGCACACAAGGAACTTCTACCGCCAAATCATAATAATATTGATACATGATCATGTTATCTTTTGCTTCTATATACACTCTCTGAGCTTCTTTCATCAAGTTATTCCAAATATCTTTCCATTCACTAGGAGCTGAATCTAAAAACCACATATTATTAAATGACATTTCTATCGTCCCCCATAAATCATCTTCTTTACGCTCAGTTTTTATATTCATCTGCATATTTCGTGCAATTTCCAATGCATCTTTTTGTAAAAAAGTGAATTTCACTACTTTTTGAGGATCTGGAACTTTCTTAAAACAACGCATATGAGCTTCTGCCTTTTTTATAATTGTTTCCAATTGTTCATCATGCCATTTTTTATCCTCTAGTATCTCTTCTTCTGACATTTGCGCTTTTTCTGCATTAATTTCTCTTTGCATTTCTTCCAATTCACGCTGTGCAATATCATAATATTTCTTTTCAATCACCATAATCTCCCAACTCCATAAAAAAAGAAACAGTCAACATTTTCGTTACAACTGTTTCCTTTATTTTTGAAGTCCCCGGAGCATTTGTATCACTACATTCTGTTCTTTTTCATCAAGATTATTCCAAATATTCAAAACCTCTTGTTGTGATTCTGATAAGCTTACTGGAACATCCATTCCGGCAAAGAATTGTGCCATTGTTACTCCCAGTGCATCACATATCTTTTCTACAGTAGGCATAGTGGGTAAACTTTCTTTAGCAATAATTTTTCCAATCGAAGATTGAGATATACCAGTCAATTGTGACAGCCGATATTTACTCATATCACGTTTTTTACATAAAGCTATAATATTGTCCGCAATATAATCCTCTGTACGCAAGTAAATACACCTCTTTCCGATAGTAGTTACCTTAATCGTAACTAGAAATCCGAAAAAATATTAGAGATGTATCTTGCAAGTATTTACTAAGGGAAACAGTAGTATTAAAACAAAAAAAATAGAACTATATAAAGTTGTATTCCATTAATGTCAGCTTATTATCTAAATGCTCATATTCTCTTTGTATTTCTTCAATTTTATCATATAGTTTCAGCACTGTCGAACCCTTTATCATTTTATTTTCTTGGCACATCTGCCGGAATTTTTCTTTGTACTCCCGCAGTATTCTTCCTTTTTCCTCTAATTCCTCCAGTGTTTTAATTTCCTCTTTATCTGCCATGTATTTTCCTCTCAGACATAATTTTTAATACATAAATAATAACCTTTTTTTCGCTGTTGTTCAATTACAACTTATCGCCTTTTTCTCCCATCAATCGACAATCTTCTTTTTGCTATATACATATGATATACTTCTTTTTATACAACCAATTACTATTGTATAACTCACCATTTTTTTCTATCTACAACACAAAAAAGTCAAGTTGTGATGGAAAGGAGGTGAGGACATGGAAATAAATTATGCACTTATAGGCAAACGTATAAGAGAAACCCGCAAACAACGAGGATTATCTGCCGAGGAGCTGGCTGAAATCGCTGATCTTTCTACTGTTTATATAAGCTATATAGAAAATGCCAAGCGTAAACCCAGTTTAGAATCTTTAATCAAAATTAGCAATGCCCTTGAAATTACTATTGATGAATTACTCTATGGAAACTTGTTATACAATCCTACGGAATATCAAACTGATATTGATTTATTAATGGCAGATTGTACCAGCACTGAAAAACGTTACATATTCGAGGTTCTTTCAGCCATAAAGAATATTTTACGAATCAATGATTGGCATCTATCCTCAAAACACAATTACGATGCTGATAACCCGAATGATTATTAAATCATTCAATAACAATCAAATATCTATTTCTACATAAACCATCTGTTAATCACTTAACTGATGGTTTATGTCTTTTTCAATCCAAAAATTCTATGATAGTTATATCAACTATAAAGGATGTCGCTATTGATGAAAGAAAGTGAAGAACGAAGCAGTAATATTGATGAACAGAAAGCCAGAATCCGGCAAAGATACAAAGGTATTGATCCAGAAGAACTGGAAGTAATTCCGGCACTTCCACCAGAGGATATTTTTAAAACAGAAAAAAAACTACGAGTAGCTGTATATGCAAGGGTATCTACGGATGATCCACGCCAAACATCCTCATATGAATTACAGAAAAATCATTATCAGGATGTAGTAAATAAAAATCCGAATTGGATGCTTGTCGAAATATATGCCGACGAAGGCATTTCAGGCACTTCGCTTCAACATAGAGATGCATTCAAAAAAATGATTGAAGATTGTGAAGCCGGAAAAATTGATTTAATCATAACAAAAAGTGTATCCCGATTTGCAAGAAACGTTGTTGACTGTATCCGATATGTACGAGAGCTTTCTTCACTCCGTCCACCCGTCGGTGTATTTTTTGAAACAGAGCATTTAAATACTCTTGATCCCAAAAGCGAAATGATTCTGTCATTCATGTCAACACTTGCACAGGAAGAAAGTCATACCAAAAGTGAAATTATGAATTCTTCCATTGAAATGCGTTTTCGTCGGGGAATATTCCTTACACCTCCTCTGCTCGGATATGACCAAGACGAAAATGGAGATCTTGTAATCAATCCACATGAAGCTAAAATTGTGCAGCTTATTTTTTATATGTATCTGAATGGAAGCAGTACTCAACAAATTGCTGATTCTTTGACAGAACTCGGTTGTAAAACAAAAAAGAATAATGATGTCTGGTCATCCAGTACCATACTACAAATCCTTCAAAATGAACGCCATTGTGGGGATGTTCTGGCGAGAAAAACATGGACTCCTAATTATCTTGACCATAAATCAAGGAAAAACAATCAAGACCGTAATCAATACAGAAAAGTCGGACATCACGAAGCTATTATCTCCCGAGATGATTTCATAGCTGTTCAAAAATTAATTACAAATGCGAAATATGGAAATAAAGAGATTTTACCAGAATTACATGTGATACAAGAAGGCTCTCTAAGTGGATTTATAAGCATTAATCCAAGATGGTCTGGATTTAAAGCTAGAGACTACTTTGAAGCATCTCAAAGCGTCCTTAAACCGGCAAATATGAATGTACCTGATACAATTACTGCTTCCGCCGGTTCCTTCGATTTAAGAGACTATGAAGTTGCCAGAGGACAATTTTTCTCCTCTGTTGGTCGGATTTCTGTTTCTTTTTCATATAAACAGATCTCTTTTAACAAAGATGCTATACGGAAATTTCCAAACATAAAATTTGTCGAACTGCTAATACACCCAAGCTCAAAACTACTTGCTATCCGACCATGTTCCTCTGAAACAAAAAATAAAGTGCAGTGGTCACGTCTCAAAGATGGTCAACTTATTCCAAAACCAATTTCCGGCGCTGCATTTTTGCCAACATTATACGAGATATTTAAATGGGACAAAAAATGCAAATATAGAATATTAGGAGTTGCCCACCAAAAAGGCAATGAAAATGTCCTTATTTTCAACATGGACGATACAGAAATACGAATACCGACAAGTACCAACGACGTATCCGCCCCCAATAACAACATGCCTGATACAATATCTGATTCTAAGAGTGTGTTAGCTTATCCTGCCGACTGGATGAATAGCTTCGGTAATAATTACTATACTCAGTCTCAAGCGCCAGAATTAACAGAATTTACAGCAGACAAAAACTGGCAGACTGCTTCAGAAAGTAAACCTTATAAAGAACCCGAGCTACAAACCACTCCCAAAGAAACCATTATACAAAATATAAAGAATATTATTACAGAAATTAAAGGAGACACCCAATGAGCGAGCAACCTATAAATCAATGGAATATGACTACAGAACCTTCTGATATGATGAAAATCAACACACCTATGCCAATAACAGTCGCGCCCAGCCCCTCAAATCAAATGGAAGTCATTGACGATGATTCTTTCAGCTATGACGGTTATCAAGTTGTACGTGGCGAATTCTTCGCTCATATTTACGAACCTTCGTTTACGTTTAATAACTACAAGGTATCTGTAAATACCGCCTGCATAAAAAAACTACCCGATGTCGAATATGTGCAAATATTAGTCAATCCCATTGAAAAAAAACTGGCTGTCCGTCCCTGTCGAGAAGAAGAAAAAGACTCTTTTCGTTGGTGTTCCTCTGGAAAAAAGCGTTCGCCAAAACAAATCACCTGTCGAATTTTCTTTGCTAAAGTGATATCTCTCATGGACTGGAATCCTAATTATCGGTACAAGATTCTCGGCAAACTAATTCGTTCTGGCAATGAAATACTGTTCATTTTCGATTTAACTTCACCTGAAATATTTCCTCGTACACTAAAAGACAATGGAACTGTAACCACTGCTAGGACACCTTCTTATCCTGAAGAATGGAAGAATCAGTTCGGTATTCCAGTGGAAGAACATCAAAAATCAATGCAAGTCAATATATTTGAAGGCTACGCAGTATTTGACATACAAGAAAAGAAGAAGGCAACTGATAAATCCATAGAAAAAGCAAAAGAACCATCAACAGCAGAAAGTGAGGAAAAATCCTATGAACAACAAACACTCTTCCCATCCACTAATATGTATTGACTTTAAAAAGAATCGTATACGAATCCACCGCAATACACTCCGTCAAATTGGTAACCCAGAATATATTCAACTTCTTGTTAATCCTGATCAAAAAATGATAGGTATAAAGGCTAGTTGTGCGGAGGATAAATTGGCACATAAAGTTAAGGATTATTTTGTCATCAATGGTAACAGTTATGAATTGTACAGCCGAGAATTACTATATTCACTTTCCCAACTTAACCTTTCTTGGGAGAAATTTAACATTTTTCGTTTAGAAGGCAATATTTACCCAGATAAAAAAATAGCTCTATTTTCCATGGATAACATCATCACAAAACTGCCACAAACAGAATTCAAATCAGAAATAATGGGAGATGAGTATGCGCAATTATAGTATATATACATTAAAAACAAAACTAGAATTCACCAATTTGTATCAATATCTCAGTGAAAAAGATTATAAACAACTTGAGCAACAGATATTATGTCATTCCTATCACACCCCCATCTGCACATGGAATGGTATTGTCATTAATGGTATAGAAGCATATGAATTATTTCGTAAACACAGTATTCCTTTCCGAATAAAAAGACTCCATTTTTCCAGTAAAGAAGATGTAATTTCATGGATATGTACTGACCAACTTAAACGAGAGGATTTAACCAATATCAATAAAAAATACCTGATTGGGAAAAAATATGATGCTGAAAAAATTATAGTTTCAAGACAACTTTCATCTACGAATAAATCTCATATTTCCGGTGCAAGCATCGCAGCAAAAAAAATATCCGAAGAATGTAATGTAGCAATGGCTACCGTTTACAAATATTCTGCTTACAGTAGTGCACTAGATATAATTGATGAAAAAGTTCCGGATTTTGTCAAACGAGTTCGTTCTGGTCAACTCTGGATTTCCCAAGCTAATATTATTGAGCTTTCAGGATTACCAAAAGAGCAACTTTTAAGTCTAAATAACTACCTTCTTGCCGAAAAGATAGAACATCTCAGTTATCATGATATGAAAAGGGAATTACTATGGAATAATTACGCCAAACCGATGTTAAGGAAAGAATCTTCCGTTTCTATTCCTTCAATACGCAACCTGCCACAATTTGATCCAGATGCGGAAATTGCAAGTCTTACATTGACGATTCCCTCGTGGAACAGTTCTATCGAAAGAGTATTAAAAGTTTCAGATTTTAAAATTGCATCTGATACAGCAAAATATAAGCTTAAATATCAGCTTATGTGTCTAATATCAACCACAAATAATATTTTAAAAAAATTGGAGGAAATATAATTATGGATGGAAATACCGAAGATTTACAAAAGTTTGTTCCCCAAGTGCATTTTGAGCAAATACCTATTAAAAATTTATGTTCAAATCAAGATTATCAACGTAATCTTTCCATCAAACACGTTCAGCGTGCTGCAGCTAATTTTGACCTTTATCAGATAAACCCTGTAAAAGTAAGTAGACGTGATGGGATAAATTATGTGTTCAACGGACAACACACTATAGAGATTGTTGCTCTCGTCTCTGGATCAAGAGAAACTCCTGTCTGGTGTATGGTTTATGATGATCTTGTTTACACCCAAGAAGCAGATATTTTTGCAAATCAGATGAAATATGTCAAATCGTTATTACCTTATGAAATATTCATGGCTAATATTGAAGCTGGTAATGATAGAGAACTTATTATTCGTGACCTTGTTGAATCATATGATCTCACTATTACTTCTTCCTCTCGCCCCGGAGGTATATGTGCTGTATCCACTTTAATTAATATCTATGAAAAATATGGTTTTCACACTCTTGATCGTGTTTTACGCCTTTGTGTTGCCACATGGGAAGGTGCGCCTATGTCCTTTAGTTCCAATATGCTTAATGCTATTGCCCGTCTGGATAATGCTTATGGAGAAACAATGAAAGATGACACCTTCAAAGAAAAAGTTGGGCGTGTCTCTGTCAGAGAAATCAGTCGTACTGCCAGAGAACGTCGTGCCGGTTCATTAGGATTCGCAGAAGCTCTTTTACTAGAATACAATAAAAAATCCAAGTATTCACTTCCTTTTGAGAAATTATACACTCATAAAACACCCAAAAAAAGAGAACCATCAACTGAAGATGAATCCGGTCAAAGTTCCACTCCAGAAGGTCAGTTAGATTTATTTTCTACGGATCAAGAGAATACTCAGGCTCTGCCAAACGAATAGCGCAGAGCCTTCAGCCTTTAATTCTATCCATACTTTCAAAAGAACACCCTGCTTTAAGGCTCTCTTTCATGCAATCACTATTTTATCTTATCCCAAATTCATCAACCGCTCCATCCGCCACCTTATATATGAATACCCATTCCAAATATTTGCTTTTACCGGATACTCTTTCCTGTAAACAAATACAGTGTGATATTTAACAAAATGTATTCTACACCAATTATGTATATCTTTCATATATATGTTATTTATACCATTCATCCACTGTTCTAAAGCCCATATGTCTTTATCTGACACTAACTCCATTATGAACAGTACATTATAATATTGAATGACACCTACTCTCTTCCTTTCCTCTATTAACCTTTTACACAATAACCTATACTTAATGTTCATATCGTTCCTATGCCCCTCCCTCTAATCTATATTTTCCATCCTTATATACGTTATATATATAATTATTATATAGTACATATAATTGCCTGTAACATGTCAATTGCTTCTTTCCCACGAACTTCTCCAACAATGATCCTATCCGGTCTCATACGAAGTGCCGTTCTAATAAGATCCCGAATACTAATCTCTCCCTTGCCTTCCACATTGGCAGTTCTTGCCTCAAGACTTACCAAATTAGGGATTCCGGCTAACTTCAATTCTGCATTATCCTCAATTGTAATCACTCGCTCATCATTCGGTATATACTTCGATAAAGCATTTAAGAATGTAGTTTTCCCTGATCCGGTTCCACCACTGATAAAAATGTTATACTTTGATTTGATTAAGATTTTAAGAAATGAAATAATATCTTTGTCAACTGATCCTAACGTTTGCAGCCGTTCTAATGTGATGATTTCTTTTGTGAATTTTCGAATTGTCACGATTGGTCCATTCAAAGCAATCGGATATAATACTACGTTCACTCGCGAACCATCGGAAAGCCTCGTATCAACAATCGGTGTCGACTCATTCACCATTCGATTTGTTTCTGATACAATCTGCTGAATAACATCTTCAAGCTTTCGTCTCGAAGCAAAACGTTTCTCACTCTGTAGGATTCTTCCATCCCGCTCTAAGAAAATACTTTGTGTTCCATTAATCATCACTTCCGTGATTGACTCATCTTCCAAAAACTCTTGTAACACATCCAGTTTTCGAAACGTATTAAAAAGTTCTTTTCCCAACTCAGTTTTTTCTTTTAGAGAAAGATATTTTTCTTCCGAATACTCTTCTAACACTCTATAGATGATCTCTACTAATTCCTCATCTTCCAATTCTTCCGACAGATCGATTTCCTGAAAAATCCTGCGATGAAGTTCCTCCGAATCCATCATATTACTTCCACTCCTCTCGTTTGAGAATCTGACGCACCGTTTCGGAAATATCTCTTCCTAGCCGAATCTTCACAATCTTCTCCAAGAGATCTTCATATCCCAGAACTTTTGCATTTCTTTCAAATTGTAGAAGCTTTGCCCTGGAAACTTTCCCATCCCTTACCGGCATATAAATTACACCACATTCGGAAAGCATCTCCCAAAGTCCTTGTACGCATTCGTCAAAATCCAAAATAATACTTTTGTAAATTCTTCGATTCTGAAGTGTTTCCAAAAGCTCCATCCACTCCTTCGGAGTTACTGCTTTTAAATCTTCACTTATTTCCATCGGTGCAATATAAGCAAGTTCATCGAAATATCCTGTCATAATCCCTATTCTTGTTTCAAGATTTCCCTTCTCCTGCTTTGCATAATACAAAAGATCTGCCAGAGTATAAGGCTCTTTTCTTCCTACTCGTTCTTCCCATCCTGAATAAGCCTCAAAATTCACATACAATACACTCTCCCTCTTTGCCGCTTCTTTTCCAAGCGCAATAGCAAATGTTGTCTTCCCACTTCGATGTATCGGGGAATAGACACCGATCAGCTTACAGCTTTTACAAGTCTGCCTTTTCAAAATACCCTTTTGCTCATTTTCCACGCAGACATTTAACAGCTCCGAAAGAATACCTTCAAAAGATTGATATTTAAAAATCTTATTCAGTCCTTCCTTTTCCTCTTCCGTAAAAACAATTACTGTTTCAGCCAAAGTATCTGCCTCACCCGAATCTTTTTCTTCTACAAGAAGAATCCCTATTGTTCGTTCCATTGCCGTTCGTTTTACTTCCTGAATAGAACTGCATACATGAACCTGATACTCGATTCGCTTAGAAAGCAACGAAGATAAATGGAAGGCATACTCATGCTCACTGGCACATATTACCAAACATTTTTTCTCCACTTTTCCCTCCTAAATTGTGTCCTCATTGAAATTCGTTGTCCGACATGACAAGTGAATTACCGGATAAAAAATTTTATGAAATGTAGTTACTAAGAAATAACTGTGACTTGTGAGCTGTATTATAGACTTGTTTTCCTGGCTTGTCCATAGAGAATTTAAAAATTACAAAACTTTGTAGAATTTCTACAAAAATCTGTAAAACAAAATTCCATAAAGCAGCCCAACCCCTGGAATTCCAAGGAATCCCGATGTCAAAAATGAAATTCCATTCATTCCAACAGAAACAGGAATGTTTCTATAGTCTAGATATTCATTCACAAAAAATATCATTCCCAACCCAAGAATTGCCCGTACAAAAAAATTAAGGATAAATCCTCCGTGTTTCTTTTCCATATTCTCTCCTCCACTTTTTCTATATGTATATAAAAAATACTCGTATTTCATTCCTAATTTTTGCCTATACTAAAAGAAAAAGGAAATTTAATTCAGAAAGAAGGACGCACATGAAACTATTTGGGAAAAAACAAAAAGAAAATATCATTTGCAAAAAAAAGGAAACAAAAATTCAAGATCAATGTCATTAAGTTAAGGCATTGAAAGGGAATGGCTCTTTAGAGAAGATTAT
>Scrappy_p2__coassemble_491_pt1 | contig 98981 bp, 108 predicted proteins | sample Scrappy_p2__metabat2_high_PE_016 | metagenome-assembled genome bin Scrappy_p2 | reverse complement strand
TTTTACAATATAGGAAGGATATCATATTATGAGACATACTTTCAAGCAATATGCTCTGTTTATTTTTGATTCAATATAATTGTTATAATACTTTTCATCTTTGGGATAAAAGAAGTAAACCTGAAGGAATTCCAGGAGTTAGAGAAAGAATCAAATATATTTTCATTTTTGTCGCTTATATTATACAAGCTTATTGGTGTACTGCCGCCTTACAAATTATATTTGGCTTAGGTGAAACAATATTGCATCCATCTTCTCGCAAAGACTATTTGAGTGTTTTTATAGTTTTGATTTTTTCACTTACCCTTACGATTATTCGATTTATACTATATTTCAAGCCACAAATGCACGCAATTTTTAAGAAAGTCTAGGAAAAACACATGAAAAAATTCTTCTCATTTTTAATAACATTATTTTTTTATTTCTTAGTATATGGCGCTCTTCATGAAATGTTTGGTGAAAGTATCAGCCTTTTGCACCCTTCTACAAAAACAGACTATCTTTGGGGAATTATAAGTTTTAGCTTAATGGGTATTTTAATTTTTAAACGCACATATTTTCCAAATACCGATACAGAAGAAAAGGCTTCTAATCAAACAGAGAAAAATATTGTATTTCTTACATTAACTACTATGCTTGCATTATCATTTTACTTATTTTTTGGCGCTGTACAACTACTGTTAGGATTAGGAAACCGATTACTACATCCTTTTGCAAAAGGGTTTGCTATCGAAGCAATAGTAGTTTTGTGCTTTTCGTTCCTTTTTGCGTATGCATACATGAAACGTGAAAACTAGATTTTTATTATTTATCCAAATATATTTAGGAGACTTTGCAATGATTCATCATTTAATGTACATCGAATTAAAAACCGGATATTCTGATGATGGCCCTGCATGGATTGGCTATGTCAAGACATCCAAAACCAAAAAGACAATCTACTTTAATGACCATGCTTTTCAAAAACAGATCGGCACTTATTCAAACTATATCGATATGGAAAACGGTGATGAATATTGGATCTCCGGCTTGAAAAAGAAAGAAAGTAATCGCCATTGGGCGGGCGGCGGAAAAATCATGATCGATCGAAGAGCTGTGAAAGAATATCTTTCTTTCATTGAAGAAAAAAATTTGCCTTCAAACCTGTTCGAAGTAGTTGATATCGAAGACAGGTTTCCAGTTGAAAGAATAAATAAGCTGTCAAACGAAGAAGGAGGACTATCGTGTGAAATTGAATCGTTTTGAAACCGTATCCGGAACATATATAGAAAAAATCTCAGGTCAGTCTCGTATCGGATATTCGTCAAGTGATTCCATGGACTTTTACGACATCATCGAGCATTCAAAAAAAGGGGATTATCACGGTTCTGTCATTTCCTTTTACGACTACGAGAATGGTAAGGTTTACGAGCCATTTTCCAAACAGAGAAATGTATCATACGGACATCCTATTTATTCCAATCATTGTTTTTGGTTTTTGCAAGGAAATTATAATCAAGGGATTTACACGCTCTACAGATACCTTCCGGGTGAAATTCCGCAAATGATTACACAGATTAATGCCGCAGATGTAAATCCATATAATCTACGAATTATCGGTGAAGAGGTTCATATCACAAGCGAGGATGATGATTTTGTTTGCTATTATCCCGAACATTTTAGATTCACCAAGGCTTCAAACGAAAGCGTAATGTTGATTGCGAACGGAAAGGTCTATCTCTCTGCATGGATTGAGGAAGGTTGGAACGATGAAAATGATTGCGCATCTGAAGAATATAAGTATTATGAAAAAGTGATTGTAAGAGATTTTAACGGAAATATTTTGTCGGAAGAGTTGGGCTCCTTAAACCAATGTGAAGACGGAAGTTGGTGGATCTCGTAGAATTTTTCTTGACAATTTTACGCTAATTCTTTACGCTAATCCATAGAATAACTCTGACAAGAAGAATGGATGTGATTTTATGGATCGAATCATTACAGGACATACACAACTCACCGGACTTCTCGGAAGTCCGGTTGCTCACAGCATCTCCCCTATGATGCACAACGAAGCGTTCGCACAGTTAGGTCTGAACTACGCCTATCTTGCTTTCGATGTGAAAGAAGAAGAATTGGAGACTGCGATCGAAGGTCTACGCGCCATGAAAGTCAAAGGCTTCAATCTGACGATGCCAAATAAAAACCGTATGTGCCGTCTTTGCGACAAACTCTCTCCCGTCGCGCAAATTACCGGCGCGGTCAATACAGTTGTCAATGAAAATGGTATTTTTGTCGGACATACGACAGACGGTATCGGTTACATGGAATCCGTAAAAGAGGCTGGTTTAAACATTATCGGAAAAAAAATAATAGTACTCGGAGCAGGTGGCGCCGCAACTTCCATCATTGCGCAGGCTGCGTTTGATGGGGTAAGAGAAATCTCCATCTTCAACAGAAAAGGAACCTCTTACGAACGGATGCAGGAAATCATCGAAAAATTGGAAGCACAGACCGATTGCAAACTGAACTTATTCACCTATGATTTTGAGGGCGTATTACGTCAAGAGCTTTCAGAAAGTATCTTGCTCGTCAACACTACTTCTGTTGGTATGGCGCCAAATATCGAAGACAGTCTGATTACAGATACCACGATGTTCCATCCAAAGCTTACGGTATCCGATATCATCTACAATCCAGAGGAGACGAAGCTTCTTCGACTGGCTAAAGAGGCCGGGTGTAAAACCTTCAACGGACTTCATATGCTTCTCTATCAAGGAGCAGCGGCATTCAAGCTTTGGACCGGACAAGAGATGCCGATCCAGGTGATAAAAGAAAAATACTTTCAGAGATGATTTTCTATCACAAAAAATCGAGGACTGAATATTCCTATATTCAATCCTCGTTTCTTATTATTCTTTATTCTTAAAATTCAATTCCCCGACTACTTGCATCGTTGAGATAAGTCGTGAGCTCCTCAATCTTCTGAATCATCTCCTGTTTTTCTTCCCAGTCATCACCGGACATTTCTTTATTCACAAGACAAGTTTTCAGTTGCTTCAAATTCTGTATCAATTCTCTATTCATGACGAGCCCTCCTTGTACTTAGATTTTTCTATATCTTACCTCAAAACCCGAGATTTGTCTATACAATTCAGACATTCCATTCCTTACAATTCTGTTACACATTATGATTCGTAAATCGGATACTTAGCGCAAAGTGTCTCTACCTCTGTTCGGATTTCATCGGCTTTGTTCTCAAAATCAGTCGCCGTCAACCAGATCAGCTCTGCAATTTTTTCCATATCCTCTTCTTTCATACCTCTTGATGTAACCGCAGGAGTTCCGATTCTTACACCTGATGTTACGAATGGACTTCTCGGATCATTTGGAATCGTATTCTTATTCAAAGTAATATATACTTCATCACACCTCTTCTGCAATTCTTTTCCTGATACATCTAGATTCGTCAAATCCAGTAACATCAAGTGATTGTCCGTACCACCTGTTAAAAGTTTAAAACCTTGTTTCTCTAATGCTTTTGCCAAAGCCTTGGCATTCTTCACAACCTGCTCCTGATATGCTTTAAATTCCGGTTTCAACGCTTCTCCAAACGCAACTGCTTTTGCTGCAATCACATGCTCTAACGGACCACCCTGTGTTCCCGGGAAAATTGCTTTGTTAAAATTAAATTTCTCCGCCGCTTCTTTATTCGCCAAAATCATTCCGCCCCTTGGACCTCGGAGTGTCTTATGGGTTGTTGTCGTCACAACATCTGCGTATGGAATCGGACTCGGGTGTAAGCCTGCTGCCACAAGCCCCGCAATGTGCGCCATATCCACCATAAGATAGGATCCAGCCTTATCTGCAATCTCACGGAAACGTTTAAAATCTATCGTTCTCGCATAAGCGCTTGCTCCTGCTATAATCAGCTTCGGATGGTGTTCCAACGCCAAACGCTCGACCTCATCATAATCAATGAATCCTTCTGCATTTACCCCATATGGTACAATGTTAAAATAAAGCCCTGAAAAATTAACCGGACTTCCATGTGTCAAGTGTCCGCCATGATCTAGGTTCATACCCATGATCGTATCTCCTGCCTTCAGCATCGCCACATAGACTGCCGTGTTTGCCTGCGCGCCGGAATGTGGCTGTACATTCGCATAATCACAGCCAAACAGCTTCTTCGCACGTTCGATCGCAAGCGTTTCTACAACGTCCACATTTTCACATCCGCCGTAATAACGTTTTCCGGAATATCCTTCCGCATACTTGTTCGTAAGAACGGTTCCCATTGTCAGCATTACCGGCTCAGACACGATATTTTCCGATGCGATCAGTTCAAGATTTCTCTGTTGTCTTCCGCACTCTGCCTTGATCGCTGCACCCACTTCCGGATCGTATTGTTCGATCATCTCCATAACATGTTTTACCATAATTCTTGCTGCCTCCTTCGTCTTCTTGTCCTTTTTCGAAATGATTTTCCCCTCACAAGGCAATCATAGCACACTTTATATTCTTCTTCAATAAACGTTATTTCACTCACAATCTTATATTTTTCTCCTTACCTTTTACAAAAAAATAAGAGCCTCGCGGCATTCACATACCCGAGACTCTTCATTCTTTTTCACTTATATTAGTTTGTATAATTGTCAAAATATCCCTGTACAAGCACAACCGGAGTACCTTTGTCACCGGAACCACTTGTAAGGTCACATAAAGAACCGATCAAATCTGTAAGCTGTCTCGGTGTTGTTCCTTGAGACACCATATTTCCTACGAGATTATCGTCTTTTTCTTTGATACGTTTTGAAATTGCTTCTTTTAATGCTTCTCCGCTTAAATCAGCAAAGTCATTATCAGCAAGGTATTTTAATTTCACTTCATTTGGAGTTCCACGAAGTCCGTCTGTAAATGCAGGTGAAACAACCGGGTCAGCAAGCTCCCAAATCTTACCTTGTGGATCTTTGAACGCACCGTCACCGTAAACCATTACTTCTACGTGCTTTCCTGTTCTTTCCAAAATCTTCTTCTGAATCTCTTCTACAAGATCAAAGCACTCTCTTGGAAATAACTTAATGCTTTCTTCTGTAGATTTGTTAGAACCTAAAAGGCCATATTTTTCATTAAATCCACTTCCGTCTACAGATGCTGTTAAGATTTCATCCATTCCGTATACTTTTTCAGCGCCATTTGCTTTTAAGATACGTTTTGTTCTTGCACGTGTATGAATATCACAGTTGATAACATTCTTTGTATAATCAAGGATTGTCTTTGGATTGTTTGCAAAGATAATCTCTACCTCTGCGCCTGCTTCACGGATGATTTCTCCGTAATATTGTACGTAATCAACGCCTGTAAATTCGTGCTTATTCTCTCCGAAAAGTTCTCTATACTTCTCTAATGTAAGCACATCGCTGTACGGATTGATTCCTGCTTCATCTAATTTGTCAAGTGATACAAGTTCATTTCCCACTTCATCACTTGGATAGCTTAACATAAGAACAACTTTTTTTGCTCCCATAGCCATACCTTTTAAGCAGATAGAGAATCTGTTTCTAGACAAAATCGGGAAAATAATTCCAACTGTTTCTCCGCCAAACTTTGCTTTTACATCGCTTGCAATTGCACTGATTGGAGCATAGTTTCCCTGTGCTCTTGCCACGATAGATTCTGTAAGAGAAATAACATCTTTATCTCTCAATGCAAATCCTTCGCTTTCAGCTGCTTCTAATACACTATTTACTACGATATCTGCCAAATTATCTCCTTCACGGATAATTGGACAGCGAATACCTCTTGATATTGTACCTACTTTTCTTTCCATCTTTAATCCCTTCTTACTTCCAGAGTCTATTCTGAATTATTACCGTCCTATTATAATACAAAATATCTCTGTTGAAAAGGTTTTTTTACTATCCAACGCCATTTTACAAGCTTTACATGCTATTTCAGTGAATTTACGGCTGCTCTTTCGATTGCAAGACCTTCTGTAAATCGTCCGATAAATGTGTTAAAACCTTCTACGTCCTCTTTTACAGGGCTTAATGTAATTCCCTTCTGACCTGCAAATACTTTTTCACTTAAGTATGCATCTAACGCTTCTTCTTCCTGTTTATTCTTCATATAAGAGGCGAGAACCGCAATTCCCCATGCACCGCCTTCTCCTGCTGTTTCCATTACTGTTACTGCTGTATCAAGCGCTGCCGCAAGAATTCTTTGTCCTACAACCGGAGTTTTGAATAAACCACCGTGCCCATAAATCTCATCTAGTTTTACCCCTTCTTCTTTCAGAAGAATATCCATTCCAACTTTTAAAACTTCTAACGAAGCATAAAGATTCGCTCTCATAAAGTTTGCAAGATTGAATTTACTATCCGGAGTACGTACAAACAATGGACGTCCTGCGTCAAATCCTACTACCGGCTCTCCTGAGAAGAAGTTAAATGCAAGAAGCCCGCCACAATCTGCATCTCCCTCTAACGCCTTATTATAAAGTGTTCCGAATAATTTATTCATATCTACATTTTCAATACCAAAGCTTTCCGCAAACTCTTTGAAAATATTTACCCACGCATTCAAATCAGACGTACAGTTGTTGCAATGCACCATGGCAACCGCATCACCGGATGGTGTTGTTACAATATCAATTTCTTCGTGTACATTTTTCAGTTCTTCTTCCAAAACTACCATACTGAACACGCTTGTTCCTGCAGAAACATTACCTGTACGCACCTTCACACTGTTTGTTGCAACCATACCGGTTCCTGCATCTCCTTCCGGAGGACATACCGGAACACCTGCTTCAAGATTGCCGGACACATCCAAAAGTTTTGCTCCCTCTTCTGTCAATGTGCCTGCATGTTCTCCTGCGACAAGCACCTTCGGTAAAATCTCTTCAATCTTCCAAGGGTATCCTTTTGGAGCAACTTTTTCATCAAATTTTGCAAGCATCTCCTTATTCCAATCTCTTGTCTTTGGATCGATCGGGAACATACCGGATGCATCGCCTACTCCAAGCACTTTTTCTCCTGTCAATTTCCAATGAATATAACCTGCAAGCGTTGTGATGAACGTTACGTCTTTCACATGCTCTTCGCCATTTAAAATTGCCTGATAAATATGAGAACCGCTCCATCTCTGTGGCATATTGAAATCAAATAATTCTGTCAGCTCCTTGGCAGCCTGCTCTGTCATCGTATTTCTCCATGTGCGGAACGGAACAAGAATCTCTCCCTCTTTATCAAATGCCATATAACCATGCATCATCGCACTGAATCCAACTGCACCTAGTTTTGTAAGCACAATATCATATTTTTCTTTTACATCTGCCAACATTTTTGCATAACTATCTTGAAGTCCTGTCCAAATATCTTCTAAGCTGTATGTCCAAATATTATTTTCTAATCTGTTCTCCCAATCATGCGCTCCGGAAGCGATCACTGCGTGATTTTCATCAACCAAAACTGCTTTGATTCTTGTAGATCCGAATTCAATACCAAGCACTGCGTTTCCTGCCTGAATAGATTGTTTGATTGCTTCACAATTCATTTCTAATTCCTCCTATAACATATCTACGATTTATATTACTTTTATTATAACAATTGTACTATACAAGTTCTACTTGTTTTGACTGCTCCTAAAAAAAATGTTAATTTTCCACAAAAAATATTGCCGAAATATCTAAGCATAATCTTAGGATTTTAACTATTTTTCAACATGTACATATACAAATTTTTCATAAGATATTTCCTGTTTAAATCCGCGTAATTCATTGTACGATTAGGGAGGGATGTATATGAAAACGAGAGATACTTGCGTTTTTCTTCATTTTCTTTTTAACCTCACTGCTATGGCAGGGAGCGATGCGTTAGAACATGTGAAATACACTCATGCTCAAGCTCAAATCGCTAATTTATTCATTCATTTTTCAAGATTTGCATTCATCGTTTTCATTTTTGCAAAAGAATACAGAAAGGACGAAGATTATGGATAAATCACAATTATTAAAAGGGATCTTAGAAAGCTGTATTTTAAAAATTATCGATAAACACGAAACTTATGGGTACGAAATTGTTTCCACATTATCAGAATACGGTTTCGAAGATGTCAAAGAAGGAACTCTCTACCCGATTCTTTTACGATTAGAGAAGAAAAATCTGATACAGGGAATTTTCAAAGAAAGTCCGCTTGGACCGAAACGAAAATACTATCATCTGACTGATGGTGGACAGGAATACATCAAAACCTTCTATCAGAATTGGAAAGAAATCGAACAATTAGTCACAAACATTTTTCAGGAGGTGTAATTATGAATATTTTTCAAAATAACTATACGAAATTGTTAGAAGAAAACGAACGAGCAGAAACTAAAATGTCTTTTAAAAACATCTCTGATATAAGAGATGCTATCAATTATTTTCGAGGACAAGGTACTTCCCTCTTTGAACTTGAAGTCATAAAAAAAGATATGATTAGTCTGGCTCAGGAAGCAGAGATTGAAAACCTGTCTTTGGAGGAAAAACTTGGAATGTCGATTCCGGAATTTTGCGAAAATATGGAAAAAGAAAATCCTGCTTCTAATTGGATGGGACATCTCCTCAAACTGCTACAAACCGCTTTTTTCATTCTTACATCTATTTATACGTTTGCATTTTTCACTCTGGCAGCATTCTCCTCTCCACCAATCTTTGGCATTTTAATAGAGGACGTTATATTGGTCAGCTTGATTATTCTTTTAGATTACGGAATTGATTACCTCCTGGATCGTTTTATATTTGACCCTAACTCTCGCAAACGCAAATTGCTCATCTACATGAGAAACTCTATATGGGCTGTCTTAATCATAAGTTACTTCTGTTTCGACACTAAGCCACACTATCTAATACGCGGAAACGGATGGGGAATCGAAATTATTCTGTTACTTATAACATTTCTTCTTTGGATTGGAAACAATTATTATTGGAATAAACAATCAGAAAAATATAATTGGCAATAAAATTGGCAATAACAGCCCACCTAGAAAAAAGATATCGCTTAGTCGTTTTGATTGCAACTAAGCGATATCTTTTTTCAGTCTACAATTTCTCCACAGGCAATCTTCTTTCCAGAGTTTCCCGATGGTTGCGTGTAAAAATCATCCGCCATATCATGAATTACCACGGTTCTTCCAATAATGTCCTCTGGATAGAATCGCTCCGTGTATACGGCATTCCACGCGATTCCATCATTCGCAAGAAGCGGTGGCAAATCTCCTGCATGCTTTGGATGTATTCTCTTTTCAGGGTTATAATGCATCCCTACATTCTTAAATGGATCCTGCTCATCTCCTGTACAACTTTCTCCCTCATGGATATGGAATCCATAAAAATTCCCGTTCTCCTTTTCCTTTATATTCGGAAGGCCATATATCTCCGCCACAATCAAGGTTCCATTATGAACTCCGTAAAAATAAACCTCTCCACGAATCTCGGATTTTTCCACATTCCCCTGCACCTTCGCATAAGCTTCCGGCATACCAAAAATATTCTGTATCATAATCATCCCTCCGATATTACGATATGCAAAATATTTAGAATTGTCAAAAAGGGACAGGCCAATCTACAATTGGGGACGTAGTATTCTTACACTTTACTACGTCCCCAATTGTAGATTAATTCTTCCTTTTTGCATTTTTTCAACTGTTTAATTGCATATTCCCGTTTCATGGCCTCCTGCTTTGTCGCAAACTCTTCGTAATAGACCAGCTCTACCGGACGCCTTACTTTCGTATATTTTGCGCCTTTTCCTTCATTATGGCGTTTTACACGTTTTTCCAAATCATTCGTCCAACCGGTATAATATGTATCATCACTGCATTTCAGGATATATGCATAATTCATATTTCCTTGTTTTGCCGTTCATGGTTTTTGAATCTGTTTAATCGGATGTCGTACAACAGTCTTAAGTTTCTCTTCTGATGTTCTTCGTGGATCACTTAAATAGATCTCGTGATGCAACCGTTCTTCTGTAATATCCAGTTCATATCCCTGTTCTTCCATATATGCATGCATCTTTTCTACAGTAAGCGGTTCTTCATCGTAAGAACCTATATGCATGCATTGTACACACATTCCTTCTTCATATGTAAAATATTCTACCTTTGAAAAATCTTCTTTTTTCTTTTTCGTTGCTTCTTCTACAGCCCAGCCAAACTCTTCTTTTGTTACAAAATCCGGAAGTCGAATAACTGCAATCCATTGAAATTTTTCTTTTTGAGAATAATCAATCCCTATTACATTGTCCTGCCACCAAAATCCTTCTAACGGAGGAACTACATATTGAAAATATCCTTCTATTTTATGTGTTCCTTTGTAGCTCATTTTAATCGTAAAAGCAATTCCATACAATAGTTCGATTGCCTTTTTATATTCTCCATCTTCTTCATTGGGATTCCCTTGCCCTCGAACGGCAATGTAATTCATTTTCGGTACATCGACAATGGTAGGTTTCTTAGGGGGCATATAAAATTCTTTGTATTCCTTTTTATAATCGAATGCCATCGTTTTCCTCCCAAATCACAGCGTTACATCTGTTTTCTTACGATACGATATTCATCTCCAAACTGATAGTATGGACACTCTCTGAAATCACCTTTGACAAACCGATACATCTCGTCTTCATCCAAGTCCTTCGTGCATACGTAGTATTCATATTCTTCGTCATATTCGTAATTCATGCATGTTTCACAGTTAGATCGTCCCATTTCCATTCACCTCCAACTGTTTTCTCGCGCTTATGATACCTCGTCTGCATCCATCTCCTTTTAGCGACACAACCTTTCCATTTTCCATCGTTACCATCATATCGCAACGATTACCGCACCCCGTACAATAAATCCTCTTTTCTCCCGTAAATTCTTCCAACTGCATTTTTTTCATACGTTGCTCAATTTGCGTGTTGGCGCTTACAATACCTCTGTGGCAGCAATTTCCTTCCACCTCTACCACTTTTTCTTTCTCCACTGTGACTTGCAATGGACAATGATTGCTGCAGCCTTGACATGTCAAATTTATCTTTTCCATCATCTTCTCCTTAATCTAACCACTTCTTTTTCTTAAAATACCATATTTCCCCTAAAATAACCACTCCGCATACCAAAATGACAATTCCATATCCCCAAGGAGATTTCAATTCCGGCATATTGGAAAAATTCATTCCATACCATCCGGTTATGAGTGTTAGCGGCATAAAAATCGTCGTTACGATCGTCAGCACCTTCATGATTTCATTCTGTCGAATATCAATCTGCGTTTGATGCATCTCTCTTAACTGCACCGAATATTCTTTTAATTGTTGTACCATGGAAAATAATCTCGCCGCACGGTCACAATACAATCCAAAAAGCAAAACCTCCCGTTCACTTTCCCGTTCTACTGCATCTTGCTGCAGCACTTTTCCCACGTCTTCCAATTGCTCATAATACGAACTTAGCGAAGACAGATCCTTACGTACCGACAGAATTTTCCATTCAAAATCTTTCACATTTCTTTGAAGCAACGCCTCTTCAAACTTGGTCAAACGTTCTTCGTAGCTCTGCAAATAGATCAAATCCTCTTTTAAAATGTATTCCATCAAATCAAACAACATGTAATCCGTCGTTTCATAATTAACCAGTTCCCGAAGTACTTGATCCACATATCCCGTATCATCGATAAACACAATCTTTGAGACAGTCTGGTAATAGCTAAAAGAATTTTTCCGACTGGACGGATTCTTTTTGTCCGGAATTGTAAAAGTACCCATCATTCCATTTTTCCCGCAAACCGCTTTGCAAAATCGAGGTTTTTGATCCTGCACTCCCGCATAAATCTGCCGAAATAATTCCGGCTCTCTTTCTCGAAACGTTTCTGTTGTCATCACTTCTACTTGCTGTTCCATAACCTGCTCCTTCCTAGGTAATATTATCAAGATGATTTATAATTTCTCCACTCCTGCCGATGCCGAAAAAGAACCCGCTGTTCCAACCTTCCGCACGACCTTTTGCTATTTTCGAAACCATATAATGCACTCGGAATCCATAGTCATCATATTCGAACTCTTCCCGAATAAACGGATGCTCTTCTACAACAACCACCTGTTTCCCCTGTTTCTTATACTTCGGATAATTCCCTTCAAATCCCTTTTTATGCAATACACAATGAATTTGCTTTCTCTTTTCTTCGATTATCTTCTGCAGCTTCGGTTCATAAATCCTCTCATCATATTCCTTAGATGCAGATTCTACTTTTTGACAAATCATCTGATATAGCTTTTCACTTTTTGTAAGCAAAAGACGTTTGCACAATATCTTTCCCAATATCCAAACCGGAAATCTTCGATAAAGCCGCACAAGACGCGCATATCCCTTATCCCCGGCTTCTTCTGCAAGCCACTCCATGCAATCAATCCCGTCATATGTAAACGGGTATTTCCCATCTAGTGACTCATGAATCGGCGAATAGAAACGAAGTGGTGGAAATTCTATAAGCGGCATCAATTCTATCTCTCTTTCGTTACAAACATTTTCCCCAATATATTCATATTTATCATGGATTATCCCCAACATATACACAAGTTGTCTCCATTGTTCCTGCCCTTTTACCCAAAAATGTCCGATTCTATGATACTGATAACATTGTAAATGCTCTTGAATATCAGAAAATTGTAGTGTAAAAAGCGTTCCGCCTTCTTGTCGAACAACTAATATATATGTTTCCGTCTTCACAAGACGAGCCGGAAGAATCACTTCTTTTTCTTTCACATATTCCCCCGTCATTTTGCAATCTTTTAAAATCAGATAATTTTCTACCGCATCATTCATCATATAAGGAATCAGACAATCTGCCGCTTCCTCTTTCGATAAACGGCTAATTTCTAAAACCTGAAGTTCTAAAATCTCCGCCAGTTTCCAAAATGGCTTTGGCATAGATGCCTCCAAACCATCTAAACTATTTTGCAATTCTTTTTCTCTATCTGTCATTCTAATTTCTACTTTTCCAATCCATTTTCACGAATAAATTCTTCTGCATCAAACAGGTTGATGTGACAATATCCTGTTGGATTTTTCTCCAAATAGTGCTGATGATATTCTTCAGCCGGATAAAAGTTCTCCAATTCCCTCACTTCTGTCACAACAGTCTCTTGATGCATCTTCTGTAAATGTTCCACCATTTCTGCAACAATCGGCTGATCTTCTTCCTCTACGTAAAATACGCCATTTCGATATTGTGTTCCCACATCTTCTCCTTGACGGTTCAATTGTGTTGGATCTACCACTTTGAAAAATGCATTTAACAAAACACCAAGAGGCAAGATTTCCGGATCATATACCACTCTCACAGTTTCTGCATGTCCGGTATCATTTTTGCAGACCTCTTCATACGACGGATTTTCTGTTTTGCCGTTTGCATAGCCGGTTTCCGTCTCTATCACTCCCGGCAATTTTTTCATATATGCCTGTACTCCCCAAAAACAGCCTCCTGCTAAATATATTGTTTTTTTCATTTTTCTTTCTCCCATCTACGTTCCATATTTTCCACTTCCATAGAAAGTGTAATCTGTGCATATTATAACAGAATTTTTCCCGTTTGTGACCTGATTACAGAACTTCTTATATGGAAAAAATATAATAAAGAAAAAACAAAAAGGAGAGCTTAGCTATGAAAATACAATTAGAAGACAGATTAAAAGACTATATGAAAGAAAATCGTTTAAAAAATATCCTTATTACCTCGATGATGTGTCATACTTGAGGTGGTTCTCGTTTAGAGGTATCGGCAAGATTTGTCGATGAGGCAGAAACAACGGTATTGAAAAACGATCATTTTGAACACTTTTCCACTGAATTGGGAGAGGTTTTGATCCGACGGATTCCAACCCATGTAGACGATGTGGTTACACTTGGCCTATCACGTTTCATCAAACGCATTACAGTATCGGGAATTCATTCTGCATAAAACTTTCCAATCTCTTGATTATATGCTTGTGACATGGGTCGTATAAAACTCCCATGTCACATAAAATCCAAGCACATCTGTCCATCACAGTAAGATTCTTGTTTTGACCAAATTATCGCATGTGTTATACATGCCAATATCATTTCCAAGAAGACAATTGCATTCCTGCCTTGCCGGTTTCCGTTTTGGAACCTTAAGCGTATACCCTAAGGACTGTTCTATAACCTGTTGTGTCATACAGCCGGATACATCTACCCCAAACTTTGCAAACTCTGAATTCTCACAACACGTCCGTATTGTAATTCCATATTTTTTACTGATTGCAGCAAGCGCTTTCGTCAAAATTTCCTGTTCTTTTCCAGTTACCGCTCGTACCTCTGGGAAATTTTTCCTCGTCAATGTACTCTTCGCCTCCCCACCATATCGGAAAGTTTCTTTACGGAATCTATTACGCTCTCCTTATCCGGAACATGCGGTTCCACATCTTTTCCATATGGTGTGATCGTCACATACCAAATCTGTTGAAAATCATGAATTTCCGGAAGTCTTTCCAACATCGGCGCCGGATTTTTCGTGCAAAAACAAATGGCATCTACCACATCCGGCCGCAATCGATATCCTAAAATTTGTTCTGTATAATAAGGGTTTCGTACGAGAACATACCCTTCTTTTATCCGATTATAAAACCACGTACTGTAATATGCCGGAATATCCGTCCTGTTTCCTGTATGGATAATCATAAGCTCTCTTTCTCTTCTTTGATTTTTATGGCAACTTTTATGACATTTTCCCGTCGATTTTCAAAAATATCATAGGCTTTTTCTATCTCTCTCAACGGAAAAGTATGCGTAATGAGCGGTGTGGTGTCAATTTTCCCCTCTCGGATCAATCGCAATGTCTCATCACAATCACATCCGTCTACTCCTCCCGTCTTAAAGATTAAATTTTTCCCATATATTTGCGGAAGAGGCAATATTTGATTTTCTTCATACATGGCAACAATTGTTACAATTGCATTCGGACGGGCAGATTTCCATGCCAGTTCAAACGTTTCTTTTCCTCCCGCTACTTCCAGCACTCGATCGGCTCCGCCATGATCGCTATGCTCTTTTACGAATTGTTCAACATCTGTTTCCTTTGGATTCACAACCATTACATCAGGATAATGTTGCCGAAGAAACTTAATCCTGGCTTCATCCACTTCGCTTAAAATAATTCGTTTTGGTTGTTTCAACATAACACATAGTAATGTACAGATTCCTGTCGGACCTCCGCCAAGGATCAGCACCGTGTCTTCTGTGCCGATTTCAGAGATTTTTGTTGCCCAATATCCTGTTGCCAAAACATCTCCTACCAAAAGAGCCTGCTCATCTGTGATGTCATCCGGAATTCGGTTCAATCCTTGATTTGCATATGGTACTCGCACATATTCTGCTTGTCCGCCATCTATTCGACAGCCAAGCGCCCAGCCACCATGTTCATCTACACAGTTATTGACAAATCCTTGTTTGCAGAAGAAACATTCTCCACAAAATGTCTCCACATTCACAGTAACTCTGTCTCCCGGTTTTACTTTTGTTACGTCTTGCCCTACCTCTTCTACAACACCAACCATTTCATGCCCCACAGTGATTCCCGGCACAGCCCGTGGAACTGCACCATGCTTGATATGAATATCGCTGGAGCAGATACTTGCAAGTGTCACCTGCACAATAGCATCCTGCGGATTCGATAACCTAGGTCTCTCTTTCTCTTCCAATACAAACTTATTTGTTTCTTGATATGTATACGCTAACACCTTGCGTCCTCCTCTTATTTTTTCTTTGGAAACGGAAGCACTTTTTCTTGCTGTTCTTTCTTTTGAACAATTTTCGTAATCTCCGGCATAACCTCTTGTGGAGAGTGACCTCGTAATAAAAATGTCCGCGTTGTCTGTATTACCAGAAACAGTTTCTTCATAAGTTCATCCAGCCGCCTTTTATTTTGCACAACATCCTCAAATCCCAGATAACATTCGTCCAGCATTTCCATGATTCCGTCAATCTGTTCGCCAATCCTCACTAAGAACTGCACTCTTTTACAAAGATCTTCTGCATCTTCTTCCGTCTCTTCTCCGTATTTTCTGAAAAACTTTTTCAGATCGTTCAATTCACGGGAAAACGGTAAATATCCTTTCTTTCCAAGCAACTGCATTTCTTCTGTTGTCGGCTCATAATAATCAAAGTTTTTATGCATAGCCGAAATATCACGAACAAGATTTTCCTGTGTCAGCACCCGAAGTATCAATTTCCCCTCTTGAATCACAAATATTTTCTTATTTTCCGGAACTGTTTCGCAAAAGCCGATCACTCCAAATTCATTCACTACTACCCCACAGTCTCTTTGATATAATTCCAAAGCTTTATGGATCGGACAAACCCCATATAACTCTGCGGTGCAGTTGAGATACATTAAAAACTCCTTATCCCGCAGAGCCCCTTTCTTCCATTCCTCATCACAGTTTGCCCGAAACGCAGCCTTTACTTCCTTCGGAACATACATAATCTCCATCGGCCAATTACTTTCGCAGTACGCGTAACCCATGTCAAATAGTGTGTCATATTCTATGGACAAGGCATCAATTTCCAGAAACTCATCTTCCTGCTCCAAAAATTTCAACGCAGCCTCACTAAGAAAACGAAACGCTTTCCTCATCACATCTCGTTCTAACAAATCCACACACATACGATCCAACAATTTCTCTTTTCTCAAATTTGAACAACCTGATAAATGTAGATTTTTTATGATTTCCACTAATTCATTCTTCGAATACTCCTTCAAAATATCTCGAAGTGTCATCTTCTTCATGTCCTCGTACACCTTCGTTTCGTCCCAATACGGCGCTTTTTCGTCTATAAACGGTAGTTCTTCCTCTACCCGAATTCTTTTAAACGGACATGATTTCCTCATAATTTCTTCGTAAATTTCATTTTGTGTCATCGGATCACTTACTTTATCGCTCAAATATAACTGTTTTAGTCTCCCATTGACTCTCTCTACATCAAATTTTTCTGTAAAATGATTCTCTGTCCATTCCTTCATCTGTTCATATTCCGGATGCTTCTGATCATCTAATATTTCTAAAAGCTCATAATATCCATAGATTCCACCACAATCCTCATATGGAGTATCACCTTTATATTTAATGATCTGCGCATAGTTATATTCATAATCCGTCAAAACCTTTTCAATCGTAACTCGATGTCTCCAATTATCTCCAAAATCATACGTGTATGTGAACCATTTTTCGTCATCCAAAAATTCGTCGATTAAAGTCTCTCCTGCTTCCAACAATTCATATTCATTCCAACCCCAATCATCAAATTCATCTACTTCTTCCTCGATACGAATCTTCTGATGAAAGAATTCAAAACTGCTCAGATGATAACCGCACCATCCCATTGCTTCATTAAGCAAAATACTCAATTGCGAAAACGATAAACCTGACGGTACGATAAGCCTTCTCCAGATAGGTGGATGAGAATCCTGAATTTGTATTTTCAATTGATATGCTTTCATATAACCTCCTGTATTGGGGACGTAGTAAAACAATATTTTACTACGTCCCCGATTTAGAAATAGTATGTCCCTTTTTGCCTATTTTACTATAAGCGTACAATTATCCTCCTTATATTTCAAGCTTTTTTAATATATATATCAATATTTTAAGGCCTATATATTTTAATATAATCTTCTCTTTTTCAGAAAAGCACCTAACTGCGAGAATTAATTAAATTTTCTTATTTTATATTTTCAAAGAGGGACAAGGGTGTATGCATTTAGGGACACCACTAAACTTAATTGGGGACGTAGTAAAATTGCACTTTACTACGTCCCCAATTAAATTATTTCATATACTTTTCTTTTAACTCTGCCACTTTTTTATTATACTCAAGTTCTTGTTTTTGCTGCAAAAGATTGGTTCTTAAGTTTTCTTTGATCTGTTCAAACTCAATAACAGTTGCTTCATTTTTCTTTTCTACTTTGATTAAATGGTATCCGAACTGTGTCTGTACCGGTCCAACAACTTGTCCAATCTCTGCCGCAAAAGCTGCATCTTCAAATTCTTTTACCATCTGACCTTTTCCAAACTCTCCAAGATCTCCTCCTCGTTCTTTTGAAGGACATGTTGAGAATTCTTTTGCAGCATCTTCAAATGTTTTTTCACCATTTGTAATTGATGCCAAGATTTCTTTACATGTTTCTTCTGAATCTGTAAGAATATGTTTTGCGTTTACTGTTTCTCCTTTTTTGAACTGCTGCTGGTTCTGATCATAAAAAGCTTTCAATTCTTCCTCTGTTACTGCAACGTCTTTTAATGTTTCTCGCATTGCCATCTGTGCAAGGATATCTCTTTTCGCATTTTCATACGCTTTTTTGAAATCTTCTGTTTCATCTAATTTCAAATCTTCTCCCATCTGTGCAAACATATGTAATGATGTCAATTGTTCCAAACAATGTTCTCTGAATTTTGGATTATTGATGTATGCCTGTTGTTCTCTCGGAACACTAGCTAAAAATGCTTCGAACTCCTCCTGTGTAATATCTCTTCCTGCTACTGTAGCTAATACTTCTTTGCTCATTTGTTGTTCTCCTTTTGTGATTATTTTCAAGACCCCTCTACAGGCTTTTCTGTAGATAGCATCTTTCTTTTACAAAATCGTATACTGCATCATCTCATATAAAAGTCTTGTTCCTTCCATGATTTCCGGTGGAAGAAGCGCTCTTGCAGTCATCTTTAAATCCGATTCCGGATCATCTACTCTTCGGAGCATGGCATAGTCACCGTCAATCCGCTCCACAATATATTCGCATGTTAACATTTTATCCCTCACTTGCTATAAGCTATGAAATTCTTTTTTTACAAATATCTGCCAAACAGCATTTTTCACAATACGGTGTTGTTCTTGCTGTACAAACTTCTCGTCCATGAAAAACAAGTCTGTGGCAAAAATCACTTCCTTCTTCCGGCGGAATGATCTTCCAAAGCGCCATCTCCACTTTTTTAGGTTCTTTGATTCCATCTACGAGTCCAATTCGATTTGTCAAACGAATGCAATGGGTATCTGTAACAATCGCCGGTTTTCCAAACACATCGCCCATGATCAGATTCGCACTTTTTCTTCCTACTCCCGGAAGTGCTAAAAGCTCGTCAAATGTTGTCGGGATCTGTCCGTCATACTTATCTCTCAATATTTTCATGCAGGCGCTGATGTCTCGCGCTTTACTTTTTCCAAGTCCACACGGCCTAACAATTGCTTCAATCTCATCCACTTCCGCATTGGCAAGCGCTTCCACATCCGGAAATTTCTCATATAACTTTTCTACAATAATATTCACTCGTTCATCCGTACACTGCGCTGCAAGACGTACACTGACAAGTAACTTCCATGCTTGATCATAATCCAGCGTACAATCTGCATCCGGATATTCTTTTTTCAAACGTTCAATGACTTCCAAAGCCAATTGTTTTTTTGTCATCTGTTTTCTCCTCTTTCGTCGAAAGTTCTCATATCTCATATGTTACACGTTTCCCCCTTGACGCGCAACTGTTTTTCACATACCTTTCATGGTTTTTTAGCTTATCCCTTCTTCCCGCAAAAATAAACGGCATGGTATAAAACCACGCCGCATCACCTTTCTATACTTTTTCTATTTTAATCCGCAACTGTTTCTTCTTTGGATTCGCAGGCAAAATGTTTTTATACCTATAAATACTCAATACAATTCCTATAAAAATATACGAGATCAAAGCAGCGCTTCCGCTTGCCGACAAAAACGGTATGTCTCCATATACCCATACAGTCGCTCCTAAATTTCCTGCAATGGCAGAAAGAATCCACGTCAGGAAAACAAAGCCACAGCCATATCCCATTATCTGTCCCAATTGATTTTTCTGTCGACCTGATACAAAAAAGATTTTCCAAGTCATAAAAAGAAGAATTCCAATCACAGCAAACGCCAAAGCCATTCCATAATACGCTATGATGGCTGTTAATACATATGTGTGTAACGTAGAGGGCAGCGCTTTTAAATCATTCAACTGTATCCCGCCAAACCATTGGCTTTCCGCTACGATTTTTGTAATTAGATTCTGTACAGAATAAATACCATTCGGTAATTTCCCTAAATAAAACTGTAGATTCATATCAACCGAATTTTGAAATATCGATAATTTCTGAAGGATTCCGAACAAAAGGAATGGCAAGGCTAATATCGCACACCAATACAGGCACAAAAATCTCTTCTTGGAAACCGGAAACCAACCTTTCCATACCGCAATAGACAATAGCAACGATAAAATAACTCCCATAGCCATTGCAAGACCAATATTCGGCACTCCCAATGCCAAACCTACCGGAATGGCAAGCCACAAAACAGCTTTCAGAAGTCCTGCTTTTCCAGTTCCTCGGTACTGAAATAAAATTCCCCCATAAATTGGTACAAACAAATACAACACCAATACAGTTGAAAAACTAAATACTCCCAGATTCACATATGCCCCTACCCTATTTACGCATCGCGCTTGCAATAACACCAATAGAATCAAAACGCAAAATACAGTTCCGATTGTTTTTGCATATATTCCAATCCACGTATAGTCTATTTTATAAATCAGGAGCATTAACAATAACCCCATTACTGTTTCCGCCAGATTACTGCTCCACGAATAGTTTCCGATCGGCTCACATTCTCGCCCAATAAAATGCCGTATGAGAAGTCCGCCTATACTGATTCCGATTACAAGAAGCAACATGTTCCATTCCATCTGTGGACGATGAATCCGATCCAATTCTACTCCCGTCTCCACTGGATCTCCCATATCCTTCACGGCCGCCTCTGTTGCCTCGTCTCGCGTCATTCCTTCTGCCATATAATCACAAATCTGTTCTTTGAGATGTACTTCCATTTCCTGTCGAATCAATTCGTGTGCTTTTTTGCAACGAATCTGTTCCAAAACTGTCTGTAAATATTCCTCCATCAATTATACCCCCAATATTACCATCACATCGGATACTGCCTGTGTATATTCCTTCCACTCCTCTTCCTTATGCTTCAGAGCCTTTTTCCCCTCTTTCGTCAGGCTGTAATACTTTCTGATCTTCCCAAGCACTTCTTTTTCAAAAGACACTACCAAATCCTTTTCTTCCATATTGTGAAGCAACGGATAGAGCGAGCCTGCTTTTAGTTCAAATACATTGTTGGAACGTTCCCGTAATGTTGCAATCATCTCATATCCATACATATCTTTTTCTGATAATAATTTTAATAAAAGCATTGTCACACTTCCTGATATTAACGTCTTATCTACTGCCATAATTCTTCCTCCTTACTCAATTGCCGCAATCACAATCTGTTCCTCATTCTCATTTACAAGAACATTAAATAAATAAACCGGCTGATAAAATCCTTTGGAATCCATCTGATATTCCAGATTACAATCCAATACTTCCAGATTCAGCTTTTCTTCGCTCCAATAACGAAACTCTCCCTTTTCCAGTTTCTTATAAGCCTCTTCTTCACTGATAATCGGAAAATCTTTATATAGTTCATAGGTCACTACCATATTTTGAACTTCAGAAAAACACCCATTTTCATAATATTTCCCCCGAATCTCACCTTTCTCCCACTGTGTATCATCAAATTTTTGATCTACTGTGAAGCAATATTCTTCTGTACCTTCATCCCATGAGAAAACGCTTTTCTCTGAAATCTGCGTTCCATATGCTGCAAATGCCTTTCTCAATTCCTCCTCAGACGCATCCTTCTTTACATTCAATTGTTCCTCAGAAAAAGAAGTCTCAAAATCTGTTAGCTGATAAGTTCCTCCCTGATAATCCATCCAAAGACTAAATCGCTCCCCTGCTTTCAATACCGCTGTATTTTCATAAAAATTATTCTGTTCCTCATCTACCGACGTTCCGAGTGTTGAAAAAATATCATCGGCAAGCTGAATGACTTCCTTTTTTGTCAATGTTTTACTTCGGTAGACCGTTTCCTCTTTTCTCTCTCCACTTAGCTCTACCTTCGATGTCACTTCAAGATTGTTCGTATCATACGGTATCAGACATTGTCCGGAAAGATTCCCCAGTTCCTGTCGATGATATATCGTAAAAACAGATGTAAATCCAAATACTACGACAAGCAATGGTAGCTGAAGCAACACAACTTCTTTCCAACCTATTATCCGAGACTTTTTCTTCTTATGATATAAGAAACTCAACACTGCAAAAATTCCATATCCGATCATTGCACCTGCCGTATTCCCCAAAAGATCATCCAACTCAAAAATTCCTCTTTCTGTAACTAACTGAATTCCTTCAATGAATAGCGTGAAAAGAAATCCTGACAAATACACCTTCCACCATTTACGAAATTTTTTCACACAACATGGGAGAAGTATCCCAAGCGGAACAAACATACAAATATTCAAAATAATGTTTCTCCATGCCGTTTCCGAAAAATTCACCCATGCATCTCTATAAGAATAAAAAAGTGGTTGTATTTTCCCAGTTCCAAAAAATGTTCCTCTGTCCAATAATGTTACCCCCAACACAACAACCAGATAACAAAGCAGTATTCCATTTCCTATCCATTTTTTCCAGGATATTTTTTCTTGCTTCTTCCAAATGAATTTTCTAAATAAAACAGCAATTACGAATACAAGAAAAACCAATATAATCCCGATAAACAAATATTCTTTCCCCATTTGGAATAATTCTCTTACTCGCATATATATCTCCCCTTTGTATATAGTATGACTATATACTATATAGGATTCCTATATATGTCAACACTATTTTCAAATGTTTTTTCTTTTGCTATAATATAGGCTATCTTAACATTACGGAGGAATATATTATGGCATTCAAACCAACCGCTTATCCTGAGGAAAAATCTCTCATGTACCGCCTGCTAAAAACACAGCTCATTGGTCTGGTCGACGGTGTTTCCCATCTGACCGCAAATCTTGCAAATGCATCTGCACTCTTAAATAGCGCATTAAAAGATATCAACTGGGTGGGATTTTATTTATTAGAAGAAGACACGCTCATACTTGGTCCATTCCAAGGCAATCCTGCATGTGTAGAAATTAAAGCAGGAAGTGGTGTCTGCGGAACCGCTGTAGCAGAAGACGAAGTGCAGCTTGTCAAAAACGTACATGAGTTTCCGGGCCACATCGCCTGTGATTCTGCATCGAATTCCGAAATTGTCCTTCCTATCCATCAAAATGGAAAAGTCATTGGCGTTTTGGATATTGACAGTCCGATCTTAGAACGATTTGATGAAGAAGATCAGAAAGGTCTAACAGAAATTGTCAAAATAATAGAGGGAATGCTTTAGTTCATTCCCTCTTTCTTACTTCTTATGGAAATCTTTAGAATTTTAATAATTCCTTTCTATTTACGACACAGTTTCCTCATAATCATACGATATACTAACAGTATCAAATGAAAGAAAAAGAAGACAACGATTGTATTTAAGCAATATTATTTATAGTTGTTGTACTTCGACTAAAAATTCCGTTTTCAGTCTCACACTTGAGACTCCAATAAACGTTTTTCATAAATTTTTCTCCTTTGAGGCTACATGAAATGTAGCCTCCCTTTTTATATATCAAAACATTTATCTCTTAATTAAAAATGGTTTATGAATCGGAGTCTCCATATCCCAAATTTTATATTCTCCTTCCCAGTAATATGCTGGCTTGCATCTTCCACTTTTGAATACGCGCATCATATCTTCCATAGTTCTCACATCTTCCGGAAAATAAGTAGCAAAAGAACCGATTTTCTCCGGAATATGGCAATCACTGGAGCCAACCGTCACCTTCCCAAGCTCTTTTGCATAGTCCGCCGCCTTTTTATTCGCCTCGGGAAGCGTGCTTCCATTCAATACTTCGATTCCGTCAAGACCTGTGACCGTCTTCAGATTCTCCTCAAGTCCACGATTGTTATTTCTAAACGGATGTACTGCAAAACAAATTCCGCCCTGCGCTTTTACAAGATCAATAAATTCCTGTGCGTCGACTCGCTCTTTTGGATATTCATCAATTCCAAAAGCCACAATGTCTCCTTGCAGAGAGAAAAATTCGATTCCTACAAATATTGGAAAATCTACTTTTTTTGAATACTCTGCGGCAAATTCCTTCAATCCCATATCGTCATGGTCTGTGATACAGATTGCACCAAGTCCACGTTCTTTTGCAATCTCAACCATCTCTTCCAACATTAAAAAACTGTCTTTTGAATATCTTGATTCGTGCATATGCATATCGATAAACATTTTCTATACCTTTAATCCAGCGGCAATCTGCAAGATTTTTCCGCTGATTCCTTTCCATGATATCTGCTCCAGCTGAGGATACTCTTCTTCTTTCTGCATTAACTTTGCCCGGATTGCCGATGCAAGTCTTTCTTCAAATTCCGGAAGTTCTTCCACTACCGGCTCATCTGTATTGACCATTGTCGGGAGCTTTACAAAGGAAATCCTGCAACCCGGTACGTTCTCTCGAAACCATTCCGTCACCCCCGGAATCTCCGAACATACTACTTTGCACCCACATGCCATCGCCTCGATCAATACCAGTCCTAACCCTTCAAAATACGAAGGCAACACAAATACATCACTTTCTCTTAGTACATCTGCTAATTCTCTTTGTTTTAACATACCAAGAAACTCTATTTCATATTTACTTTCTTTCGCAAGTTTCTGTATCTCTTCGTATTCTTCTTTCGTACCATGTCCACCTGCAAGCTTCACTTTTAATTCATCTGGAGCAAATGCCAACTGATCCACCGCACGGATCAGACTGAATACGCCTTTTTTCTCTGATACTTTTCCGGCAAAAGCAATTTGATAATATGGCTTTTTGATCCGTTCTTTTCGAAAAAACTTTTTATCATTGTATCCGGCTCCCGCTACATACACTTTATTATCTTCCACGCCGAAAATCTCTTTGATTTCCTCTTTATGTGCATTCTGAAGCGCAATGATCAAATCCAATTTGGCAATCTGCTTTTGAATATATTCTCGTTCCAACGGATTCTTTCTAATCTGCCGCAAATCTGATCCATGACTAAACGCAATGATCCTCTTATCCGGATACCATTCTCGCACCATCGCTGTCAAAAGATAAAGGTGATGACACACGATCAAGTCCGGATCCAGCTCTCTGACTGCCTTCTCTATAATGTACTGAAATCTATCGTGAAATTTCTTCACCATTTCAGGTGTCATATCCCGATAGCGTGTACTTTCGTAAGGCATCTCATCTGACATTCCGGTAATGGAAAACGGTAACTTTTCTGTGTGAAATTTTACCGGATAAAATGTGACCTCTTCCGGGAAATCTGCATAATCTTCCTCATAAATTCCAGCCACAACCGCCTGAACGCAGCCCATCTCCTGCCAGTTTCTCACCAATTCCGTCAAATAAACTCCACTTCCTGTACTATGGGGCTTTTGCGCGGTAATACTTAATATTTTCATTTGTTTCTGCATCTTTTTATATGTTTCCTTCTCTTGTAAATTGCTATCGCTTTGTAAACATTTCCGCATACACCGCATTCGTCGCATCAAAATTCTCCATATCCGTCAAATAAACTTTCACTTGCTGCACATCATCCGGTGTAAGTCCCGCCTCTTCCTACACATGAAAGAGATTCGAGAAACTTTGTCTTGTCTGCTCTGTAATTCCTCCCTGCACGACTTCTCCTGTTGCCGGATCGATCGGAGTCTGCCCCGACAAAAATACATAATCTCCGGCATCTACCGCATGAGAATATGGTCCTGTACATCCTGCATCTTTTGTCATGATTCCTTTTCTTTTCATATTCTTTATCCTACACTTCTTTCTCTATCTTTGCTCTTCCATCCGCAGTTTCTTCATCGATTCATGTTCTGAAACTAATTCCTTATACAACTCCGGAACAGTCCATGTACAATTTGTCTCTGTCAGAATCGCTTTATAATCCACACGGACTCCTGCCTTTCTCATCGCTTTTAGCAGTTCGTCCAACCTCTGGTTGCTAAGACCTGCAAAAATCATCATTTCCTGCTCCAATTCTTCCCCTGCGTATTTCTCAGGGTTCTCTTCCATATCTTTTAAACCTGCCAAATATCCAATCGTCTGTGAATACGCCTCTTTTTTCACCTGTACCATTCGCATTTTCAGCGGGATCATTGCATATTTTACTTTTCGCAGTTTTTCTCTATCTTGAAAATTAATGAACAAAACGGTTTCTTTCACTTTTTCATTTCCTTTCTCCAACATTCCTCTTCTTTTTTCTAATCCAAATACATCGCCAGCAATCGCTCCCATGTAATCTCAATGCCCGCGCTCTTTAAGAGTTCTTTTCGATCTTCATACAATTTTCTTAATACGTCTTCTTTCCCTTGTCCGTGATATAACTGTCGATGACATGCCGGACACAACGATACAATATTTTCTTCTACATCCAATGAATATTTGAATTCACCAGAATAACGAAGAGGTACGAGATGATGTGGCTCTGCAAGTTTATAGATAGAATTCTCCTTATCCGGTATCCAATGTCCGGCATCTATCTCACATTGAAATCTTGCATGGAATAGTGCATTCAACGCTTTCTCTGTCTTTGGCAAATACACTTCTGTCCCGTTTCGAAAAATCGGTTTTTCCTTTTTAACCGGAGTTCTCTGATACGTCATTTCAATCTGTTGGATCTCTTCATCTTCTATCCTTGAAACTCTATCAGACAACCGATACTCTTCTGCTTCATCTTCTGTTTTTGCATTTCCCGTTACTCTTACCGGAAATACCCATACTCGCCGTATATTCCCTTCCTGATCTTTTCGAAACTCCTGATACGGTTCTTGCACGAGTTTTACGATTCCCCGATAAATATACTCATGTTGTACATACACTTCAAACAAATGTACCGTCACGCCATTTGTATTAGATTCGCTCAGTATTTTATTATGATTTCCATCTAAAATCTGATCTCCGTTCATTCCCATTCCGGTATAATGCAAAATATTTCCTACCCACTTATCATCTGCAATCCCTTTTGTATGATTGGACACGATTACAAGTGTATTATATTTCTTCGTATAAAGAACCCCTCCGGCATTTGGGCATTGAAAAATTCCCCGGAGTTGTCCAAATGTCAATTTGTCACCAGCTTGTAACGCAGGTTCAAATCTCATAGGTTTCTCCTCCTTTATACAATATCTTTTCCTCTATATTACATTTGAAGAAGTTTTTGTTTCAATTCTCCTTCAATCCGATTCAACTCTAATTCTGCCGCTCTTCGCTTTTCTCTTCCTTCCGTCTGAATCTTCATTACTTCATCTAGAGTGGAAATCAGAGATTCATTCGTAGCCTTAAGCGTCTCAATATCTACAATTCCACGTTCTGCTTCTTTCGCCGTATCAATAGTTGCAAGTTTTAATTTCTCCGCATTTTTCTTCAACAACTCCTTTGTCATATCCGTTACTTCGCGCTGCTCTTGAAGAGTTTTCCACACCGATTGCCAATACCATTTGACTTTTCCACAACGGAATCGTATTTATTTCTTTCAATTTTTTTCGCACTTTTTTCGCCGATTGTCCGGTCTTCTTACAAAGCTCTTCTATTGTACAAAAATCTCGTCCGTCCAAAACAGCTAGATACTTTTTAAAAATACGGTATCTGTTCCACATGAAGCTACCTTTTACAAGACAAAATGCACACACAAGTAATACCATGAAACTAATCAAAAATACAGTCAGTCCCGCAACTTTACCTGCCATTGTAGTCTCAGCAAATGCAAGAATTCCAAACGGCACCATGAGCGGAATCATTGCAAGTGTTCCGATACCTCCCAGAATTGTTAATAGAATTCCTGCAATTTTTCCAACCGGTTTTATCTGAATTCTATTCTTCTTGGATGCTCTTGTATTTTTTACCATATCCGGTGTCACATGTGGTGTCGGTGGCGGCATTACATGTGGCGGCTTATTATAATTGCATCGTCCAAATTGTCTTCTAGCCTCATCCATGGCCATATTAACAGTTTGATTGATTCTCTGATTCAATTGGCCATAGTCCATAGAATTCATGGCATCTTCTACTGTACGCCAGATTTCTTCTCCAAGATTTGAAAAATCTCTGTTATTCATCTATTTTCCCTTTCTTCTTTGAACTCTCCTTGATTTCATCCGATGCTGTTCAAAGTATATCTCCAGCTTTTCCACAATTTTGCACAACTGTGTAAACACCGGCAATGTTGCAATAGCAAACACGATCAAAAGAAGAATACTCTTGATCGTAACTTCTTCGATTCCGAACCATCCACCCATAAAAATGGCGCTCAATAAAAGGCCTGCTGACATTCCTCCCCAAACGATCCAGCGGAATACATTCATCGGCTTGGATAGCTGCATTAAAATCTGAAGTCCTACGATCGCCAAAAGTAATGTCGCTGTTACCGAAATTTCTTCTTGACTTACACCAAACACTTCTCCATAGATTACCAGCATTCCTACCATAACAACATCGGTAAGCCCAGCCGGAAGAGCTTTTAAAAACACATTCGTTAGAAAATGGCCTTTGATGATCTTCTTATTTGGTTCCATTGCAAGTAAAAATGCCGGGGTTCCGATTGTAAACATCGCTACAAAAGATATCTGTGCCGGACGAAGTGGGTACGTAATTGCAAATGCCATAGAGATTGCGGCTAACAGGAACGAAAAAATATTCTTTACGAGGAATAAGCTTGCCGAACGCTCAATATTATTTACAACCTGCCGTCCTTCACCGACAACGGATGGCATTCTGGAAAAATCAGATTCCAAAAGCACAAGCTGAGATGCCTGCGACGCCACATCACTACCTGATGCCATCGCAACGCTGCAGTCTGCATCTTTTAATGCCAACACATCATTCACACCGTCTCCTGTCATGGCAACTGTTCTGCCCGCACGTTTCAACGCATTTACAAACATTCGTTTCTGTTTTGGAGTAACACGTCCAAATACTGTATATTCCTGTGCTGCTTTTGCAAGTTCTGCCTCTGTTTTCAAAGTTCTTGCGTCAATATATTTGTCTCCATTTTCAATACCTGCCTCCACAGCCACTTTGGATGCTGTTACCGGATTATCTCCGGAAATCACTTTGATTTCTACTCCTTGATTTGCAAAATACCGGAACGTCTCACGTGCATTTCTACGAATCGGATTGGATAACGTCACAATGGCAAGTGGGTGCACTTCTTCTGTCAACTCTTTTCCTTCTGTCTCACCATTATATACGGCAAACACAAGCACACGGTAGCCCTTTTTACTTTGTTTTTCAATCTTCTCTTCATATTCTTCAAACTGATCTCGAAGTACTACTTCCGGGGCTCCAAGAATATATGTTGTGTCCTCAATGACTGCACCGCTGTATTTATATGCAGAAGAAAAAGATACGATCTTTTCTGCTTTCTTTCCTTGTCCCTTCATATTACGAAAATACTTTTGCAATGCTTCCATGGTGCTGTTGTCACAAGACATATTGAACACAAAGTCTGCGAGCTTTTCAGAAAGTAATGGTTCATCGTCTGTAAGCGCAATGACTTTATTCACTTTCATATCTGTTTCCGTGATCGTTCCCGTCTTATCGACACAAAGTACATCTACGCGCGCAAGTGTCTCGATACATTTCATATCGTGTACAAGCACTTTTTGTTTTGCAAGCTTCATGACGCTTACTACAAGCGCTACGCTGGCAAGAAGATAAAGTCCTTCCGGAATCATACCAATGACTGCTGCTGTCATCGATACCACACTTCCTCGCAACGAATTGCCACCAAGGAAAAATTGCTGATAGAATAATACAATTCCCACCGGTATAATCAAAATACCTACTGCTTTGACAAGTTTGTTCAAGGAACGGATCATCTCGGATTGTTCCCCTTCTTTTACTTCTTTCGCTTCTAACGTTAACTTAGAAGCGTAAGAATCCGCTCCTACTCGTGTCAGTTTTGCATAGCATTTCCCTGATACTACAAAACTTCCGGACAATAATTCTTTTCCCGTATTCTTCGTAATCTCATCAGATTCTCCCGTAATCAAAGATTCGTTGACTTGAGCTTCTCCACCTACAACAACTGCGTCAGCCGGTATCTGATTACCTGCCGTAAATACAACAAGATCATCTAACACCAGTTCCTCTGCCCGTACCGTTTTCTCTACTCCATCACGGATCACGCGTGCACGCGGCGCATTCAGTACCGACAATTTATCCAGCACACTTTTCGAACGTAATTCCTGAATGATTCCAATGCAGGTATTCAAAATAATAACCGGTAAAAACGTAAGTTCGCGAAATGCACCTACTAAAATCAAAAGCGTTGCAATTCCTGCAAATATAAAGTTAAAATATGTTAATATATTACTGAGAACAATCTCCTTCACCGTCTTAGATGGCGCTTCAACCGGAGTGTTCACCATTCCATTTCGAACCCGTTCTTCCACTTCCCGTGAAGAAAGTCCCTGATATCCCTTCTCGTCCATAGCCACCTCCGTCAACCTATGTTATTATGATACCGTTTTGTGATAGAAATGTAAATTCTTTTTAGGGAATTTTTATGGTATACTTTTATTACTATCAGGAATAAGGAGAAGAAAATATGTGGGCTTATCATAGTGTTTTTTATCAAATCTACCCTATCGGATTCTGCGGTGCACCAACTGCAAATGACGGAGTAACTGTTCCCCGAATCCGAAAGATTATGGAGTGGACTGATTACTTCAGTACTCTTGGCATTGATTCTATTTTGCTAAACCCAATCTTTGAATCAGACAATCATGGATATGATACAAGAGATTTCCTAAAAATCGATTGTAGATTGGGCACCAATGAAGACTTTCAAGAAGTCTGCCAATCGTTACATGAAAAAGGAATTAAAATCGTTCTCGATGGCGTATTTAATCATGTAGGACGCGGATTTTGGGCTTTTCGCGATGTTCAGGAGAAAAAATGGGATTCCCCATACAAAGATTGGTTTCATATCAGCTTTGACGGCAATAGCTGCTACGACGATGGTTTTTGGTACGAGGGCTGGGAAGGACATTTTGAACTGGTAAAACTGAATTTGCAAAATCCTGCTGTTGTAGATTATTTGCTTGATTGCGTTAGATTTTGGATTGAAACTTTTGATATAGACGGACTTCGCCTTGATGTGGCGTATAGTTTGGATCGTAATTTCATGAAACGTTTACGAAACTTTACCCAAGAGTTAAAACCGGATTTTGCATTAATCGGCGAAGTTCTTTTTGGCGATTACAATCTCATTGTCAATGACGACATGCTGCATAGTTGTACAAATTACGAGTGTTATAAAGGGCTGTATTCCAGTCTGAATTCTATGAACCTTTTTGAGATTGCACACTCTCTGCATCGACAATATGGACCGGACCCTTGGTGCATTTATCAAGGAAAACATCTTATGACTTTTGCAGACAATCACGATGTTACAAGACTTGCAAGTATTTTAACGAACAAAAACCATATTCCTCTTGCATATGGTATTCTCTTTGGAATGCCGGGAATTCCATGCCTATATTACGGAAGTGAATGGGCTGAAGAAGGAATCAAAGCGCCGGACAATGATTACGCACTCCGTCCATGTTTCGTTGAGCCAAAGCCAAATGAACTTACTGAATTTATTCAGTCTCTGATCGCTCTTCGGCAAAAAAGCGACGCACTTTGTAATGGTACTTACCAAAACGTAATCATTCAGAATCATCAGCTTATTTTTGAACGTAAGACCGAATCAGAACGGATTCTTGTGACAGTCAATGCTTCCGACCAGCCTTACACTGCATATCATGGAGATTTGAACGGAACTTTTACAGAATTGACATGCAAGGAAACCATAGAGTTAAACGGAAGTCTTACGCTAGAACCATATAGCGTGGGATATTATAAATTCCAATCCCGATCTTCTTAATATATACAGAAAGGAACTGAATGTATGGTACAAAAAATAAATGCATTTATAAAGAAAGAAACTGTTTTGGCAATCGCCTTTGTACTGGCAGTACTTTCCTGTTTTCTTGTAAAGCCAGATGCTACATATATCGGCTATATCGACTTCCATACACTGGCCCTCCTTTTCTGCCTAATGGCAGTCATGTCAGGACTGCAGGAAGTCGGACTCTTCATTTACATTGGCGGTAAACTTTTGAATAAAGTACATACGAAATGCTCTCTCGTATGTATCCTTGTATTTCTATGTTTTTTCAGCAGTATGTTTGTAACAAATGACGTAGCACTTATCACATTTGTTCCTCTAGCCATCTTGATTTTACAGTTATCGAAACAAGAACCTCTGCTTTGTACAACCGTTATTTTGCAAACCATTGCAGCAAATCTCGGAAGTATGATGACTCCGATCGGAAATCCACAAAATCTTTATCTATACACAAAATCCGGACTTTCCACAGGGAGTTTTCTCCTTTTGATGTTACCATATACTATTCTCTCAGGAGTGATGCTGGCGATTTCTATTTGGTTTCTCTATCGCAAAGAAGGCTCTTATGAACGTGTATCAATCAAAAAAACCACATTAAACACACGGCAGTTAATTTACTATTCCGTTCTATTTATCCTATGTCTTTTTAGCGTAGCAAAAATCCTTCCGGTATGGATTCTCTTTTTGATTGTTATCATCGCTCTTCTAATTGGTAATAGAAAACTGTTTACAAGAATCGACTATGGACTTTTACTTACCTTTGCTGCATTCTTTGTATTTATTGGCAACATGGGCCGTTATCCTGCTTTCCGTGATTTTCTTACCTCAGTCATAAGTGGCCAAGAACAGCTTACTGCCATTTTATCCAGTCAGATTATCAGCAACGTACCTGCCGCACTTTTACTATCTGGATTCACAGACAACTGGGAAGCTCTTATCCTCGGAACCAATATCGGAGGTCTTGGAACTTTGATTGCTTCTATGGCAAGTCTCATTTCCTACAAGCAGATTGCCGCCTCCTATCCGGAACAAAAGAAAAAATATTTGTGGCAATTTACCTTGTGGAACGTAGCATTCCTTGCTATATTTCTTATCATTACGATATTTTAAAAGAGAATGTGCAATGCGTATTCTTACACAAAAAACAGGGTATCCCTTATTGCTAAGGACATACCCTGTTCTTATTTCAATTATTTTGCAATTACTTTTCTAAAGTGTTTCTTTCCTTTTTTCACAACAACACCTTCACCTTGAAGTGCTTCGCAAGTATATTCAGCGTAAATATCTGTCACTTTTTCACCATCCACAGCAACACCGCCCTGCTGAACTGCACGTCTTGCTTCTGATTTAGATGGAACAAGTCCACTCTTAAGGAGCATTGTTAAAATATCGATTTTCCCATCTGCAAAATCTTCTGCTGTAAGTTCTGCTGTCGGCATATTGGCAGCATTTCCAGCGCTAAATAATGCTCTTGCACTTTCCTGTGCTTTTACTGCTTCTTCCTCTCCATGCACTAATTTTGTAAGCTCAAACGCAAGGATTTCTTTTGCTGTATTTAGCTGACTGCCTTCCCAAGCGTCCATCTTATCAATTTCTTCCAGTGGAAGGAATGTAAGCATACGGATACATTTTAATACATCAGCATCTGCCACGTTTCTCCAGTACTGATAGAACTCAAATGGAGATGTTTTGTTTGGATCAAGCCATACAGCGCCTGACTGTGTTTTTCCCATCTTCTTTCCTTCGGAGTTAAGAAGAAGTGTGATTGTCATAGCGCTTGCGTCTTTTCCTAATTTACGACGAATCAATTCTGTTCCTGCAAGCATGTTGCTCCACTGGTCATCTCCGCCAAACTGTAAGTTACATCCGTATTTCTGGAATAATGCATAGAAGTCATACGCCTGCATGATCATGTAGTTAAACTCAAGGAAACTTAAACCTTTTTCCATACGCTGTTTGTAGCACTCTGCAGTAAGCATACGGTTTACTGAGAAATGCGCACCTACTTCGCGAAGTAGTTCAATATAATTCAAGTCTAACAACCAATCTGCATTATTAACCATCAATGCTTTTCCTTCCGAAAAATCAATGAATTTGCTCATCTGTTTTTTGAAGCATTCACAGTTGTGGTCGATCTGCTCTTTTGTCATCATAGAACGCATATCTGATCTTCCGGATGGATCACCAATATGTCCTGTTCCTCCCCCAATCAATGCAATTGGTTTGTTTCCTGCCATCTGCAAACGTTTCATCAAGCAAAGCGCCATAAAATGTCCTACGTGAAGGCTGTCTGCTGTTGGATCGAATCCAATGTAAAATGTTGCTTTTCCGTTGTTAATAAGATCACGGATCAAAGGCTCATCTGTAACTTGAGCGATAAGTCCTCTTGCTTGAAGTTCTTCATAAATTCCCATATTCTTTTCCTCCATTTTCTTTCTTTTCTAAAGGACGAAAAAAAACCTCGTCCTTAAACTATCGTTTAAAGGACGAGGGTATAATCTCGCGGTACCACCTTTATTCATATCCGACTCGCACCGGATACCTCTGCAAGTATCTGACAATACTCGTGACACAGTAACGTGTGTCGTTCCGTCACAGCCTACTCGTCTCCTTTCGGTGTGAAGCTCCAAGATGTATTCATAATTGATAGTCCATGCGCCTCTCATCAACCGGCAGCTTTCTGTATGGCATTTTCAACTACTACTTGTTCTTTTCGTCGCTGTTCTCTATCTGAATGAAATCTTAGCGTATCTTTCCTTATTTGTCAAGACATCTTAAAATAATGTACAGTTTAATTTCTTGGAAAGATACTCCAGCATCTTCACTCCGCCTACACTGTTGCCTTTTTCGTCCAAAGACGGACCAAACACACCGATTCCCATACGGTCTACAAGCGGAACTGCAATTCCGCCTCCGACACCACTCTTTGCCGGAAAACCAACACTCATCGCGAACTCTCCCGAACCATCATACATACCACAAGTCAGCATCAAGGCACGGATTGCTTTTGCATTCTGTGGTTCGATCAATATCTCACCGCTCTGTGGATCGATCCCCTGACAGGCAAGCACAAGACTCATTCTTGCAATATCATGAGCCGTCACATTTACCGAACACATTTTGAAGTAGAAGTCCAGACATTCGCTCACATCTCCTTCCAAAATTCCGGAAGCCTTCAGATAATAAGCCAACGCTCTGTTTCTGTCCCCTGTCTGCTTTTCTGATTCATAAACTGCCTGATTCAGATCAATCTCCTGATTATTGCAAAGCTTACGGATAAAAGATAAAAAGCGTTCAAACTTTTCATCGGAATCTTTTCCTTTGATACAGCTTGCAATCGTAATAGCTCCTGCATTGATAAACGGATTGAACGGACGTGTTTTTGTCTCTAATTTTACGATCGAGTTAAAAGGATCTCCGGTCGGCTCCACTCCAACTTTATCATGGAACAAATAATCTGCTCCGCAATCCCGAATTGCCAAGATCAAGGAAACTAATTTGGAAATACTTTGAATGGTGAATGGAATATTCACATCTCCTTCTTCAAATATTTTTCCATCTTGCGTAATGACACAGATTCCCAAGTAATATTTATTGACATTCTTTAGTTCCGGAATATACTGAGCCGTCTGCCCATTTTTGATAAATGCCTTTCCATATGCCAAGGCATCTTTTAATAATTCTTCTGATACCATATCTATCCCCTTCTTATTTGTAAAGTAAAGAAAAAGCTTTCTTATCTCTCTGTCGAAGCAGGAAAAATCCAAGAATGTTCATCACTCCGATTGCTAAATTGAAACGCTCCTGCAAATACCGTATAACAGGAAGAAAATCTTCCTCTGTGTGATGCTGAAATACGTCTCGTGAGATAAGGCTGTCTTTCTAGTGTCTCACAAATCTCGCCAATTGTAAATACAATCATGGAAATAAAATACACAGGTAACACATATTCCTAATATCGATTATCAAAAATTCTCTTTGACTTTTTCTCGCTTCGTGGAAGATCTCCGATCGGCACTGCTTTCGGAACAATCGTCAGACCGATCTTATCTTTTACATATTGTTTGACATCTAATTGAATCTGCTTCTTTCGATCCATAAACTCTGTTTCGAAGAACAACGTCATAATGTCTTTTCCATTTAGATGATCGATCATCACCTGATATTCGCTGCTGACCCCATCTACTTCTCGAAGCATATCCTCAATCTGTCCCGGATAGATATTAACGCCCTTTACTTTTACCATATCATCTGTTCTTCCTGTCAGAATATCAATTCTCGGATATGGACAACCGCATGGACAAGGTTCTGTCATAATTCTCGTCAAATCATGGGTACGGTAACGGATCAGTGGCGCTCCTTCTTTTCGGAAGGCTGTGATCACAAGTTCCCCGACTTCTCCATCCGGCAGCACTTCTCCGGTCTTTGGATCAATAATTTCAAAATACACATAATCGTCCCAGTAATGCATACCATTCTCATACTGACAACTCATTGCAATTCCCGGTCCATAGATTTCTGTCAATCCGTAGATATCGTAAAGCTCCACCCCAAGTTCATTGGCGATTCGTCTTCTCATCTTATGTCCCCAACGTTCTGAACCGATAATACCTTTCTTCAGACAAATCTTATCTCCTACTTTTCTTTTTGCAATCTCCTCAGCAAGAAGAAGGGCATAGGAAGATGTGGCGCAAAGTACTGTACTCTTCATATCCATCATCATCTTGATCTGCTTGTCTGTATTGCCCGGTCCCATCGGAACTACCATCGCCCCAAGACGTTCTGCTCCATTTTGGAATCCGATTCCGGCTGTCCAAAGTCCGTATCCCGGAGTGATCTGCACACGATCCATGTTTGTCATACCTGCCGTTTTATAACAACGTTCAAACATCACCGCCCAATCTTCAATATCTTTCTTTGTATACGGAATAATGATCGGCGTTCCTGTTGTTCCGGAAGATGAGTGAATTCTGACAATCTCACTTTCATCTACCGCCATCAGTCCCAACGGATATCCTTCTCTTAGTTCATCCTTATTTGTAAACGGAAGTGTCTCAAAATCCTCCTGCGTCCGGATTCCTTCGATATTAATTCCTTGATACTTTTTCTGATAAAAACTTCCCTCTCTTGCCACTAATCTCTGAAGCAATTCTTTAATTTCTTGAAATTGTGTCTCATTCATTCTCATTCCGTCTAATCCTCCGCATATTTCGCACCTTCTAACAAAGCTGTTTTGTTCATCTTCTGATATTTTTCCGGAATCTGTTCGGAAATAATCTGTAATAATTCCTCTTTGGAAATGGATAAGCAGCCGCTCGCCGAAGCCGCCCCTAAAAGCGCAATATTCACTACTTTCGAGGATCCTGCTTTTTTACAAACTTCCTCTGTATCTACAACAACCAGATTCTCTACCTGTTTTTTCAAATAATCCAGCATTACCTTTTCGTCATATGGTACCTTAGCAAATGTATCCGTTATTGGTTTGATTGCATGATTGCTGACGATTACCGTTCCACCTTTTTTTAGATAAGAAAGGCATCTGACCGCTTCCGCCGGTTCAAATCCAATCAACACATCTGCCTGCCCTGCTGTAATCAACGGTGAATAACTTTCTCTGCCAATCCGTACATGGCTGACCACACAACCTCCTCGCTGCGCCATCCCGATAGTCTCCGCAGTTCTTGCCTGCAGGCCTTGTTTTATGGCAGCTTGCGCCAACAGTTTAGATGCAAGTACCGTTCCTTGACCCCCAACTCCAGCTAACAAACAATTTAGCATACCCCTTCACCTCCAATCGCATGTACCGGACAAATCTCCGTACACAATCCACAGCCATTACAAAGCCCTTGATCAATGACTACTTTTTTCCCTATCTTTTGAAGCGCCGGGCAACCGATCTCTTTCAAACATTTTTGACATCCAATACAAATGTCTTCTTCTACTTTACATTTCTTCGTTGCTTTCGCCACCGCAACACATGGCGCTTTGAAAATGACAGCGCTTACTCCTTCACACTCTGCCGCCTCTTGAACAGCGCTGATCGCACCTTTCAAATTCAGCGGATCTACCGTAACGACAGATTTCACACCAATCGCTTCCAATATCTTTGGAATGCTGATTTTCTCTGCCACATCTCCCATCATGGTCATTCCGGTTCCCGGATGCGGCTGATGTCCTGTCATTGCCGTTGTTGAATTATCCAGTACGACAAGCACCATCTTTGTCTGATTGTATACTGCATTCACAACTCCGGTAATTCCTGTGTGGAAAAATGTAGCGTCACCGATAAATGCAATGTGAATGCCATCCGGCTCTGCCCGATGAAGTCCTTGCGCCATCGTTACACCTGCTCCCATGCAAAGACAAGTATCTACCATACCAAGAGGAGCAGCATTTCCCAATGTATAACAACCAATATCTCCGGTAAATACTGCTTTTTTTCCTTTCATCGCCTGTTTCACCGCATAGAATGATGCCCTGTGTGGACAACCCGCGCAAAGTACCGGAGGTCGTATCGGAAGAACCGGTGCTTCTTCTCTTTCCGCTTCTTCCTCGTTCTCAATCTTCATATATTTTTCTAAAAGCTTTTTTAACACCTTTTTCACGGAAACCACCGTATTTTCCCCGGCAATCGGTACATCTTTCGTCAGTTTTCCACGAATCGTTGTCTGAATCTTTTCTTTTCCACAAAGCTGGAGAAGTTCTCGTTCCAAAACCGGTTCCAGTTCTTCCAATACGATAACTTCCTGCAATCCTTCCAGGAACTCTAATGCTAATTTCTGCGGAAATGGATATGCTGTTGCTACTTTCAACAACTTATACGCTCCTTGTTCCACCCCTAACAGCTGAAGCGCTTCTTTTGCATACATGTAACTGTCCCCGGATGCTACGATTCCTATCTGTCCTTGCCCTGTCAGTTCATTGAACCGATAGGTAGAAAAATCATCAGCAAGCTTCGGATAACGTTCTTCCAGTTTGATATGATTCAGATAAGAAGTTCTTGGAAAAATCACCCAACGAGAATCGTCTTTTTTGAATCCTTCTGCTTTCACTTCTCTTCTCACATCATCCACATCCAACGTCACACATCCATGACAGATTCTTGTCGTCGGACGCAAAATAACCGGTGTCTCATATTTTTCCGAATATTCAAACGCATCCTGCACCATCTCGTATGCTTCTTCCGGCGACACCGGATCAAATACCGGAAGCTTTGCAAATCCTGCAAAATATCTTGTATCCTGCTCTGTCTGGGAAGAAATCGGCCCGGGATCATCTGCAACTACAATAACCATCCCGCCTTTTACTCCTATGTAAGAAAGACTCATTACCGGATCTGCACAGGCATTTAATCCTACCTGTTTCATTGTCACCATACTTCTCTTTCCTGTGTATGCTGCCCCGGCAGCCACTTCAAGCGCCGCTTTTTCATTGACCGACCACTCGACATAAATATCTCCTTGATTATATTTAGCAACTGTCTCCAATACTTCCGTAGATGGCGTTCCCGGATATCCGCTTACTACACCAACCCCAGCTCGAATCGCGCCAAGAGCAATTGCATGATTTCCCATCATTAATTCTTTTGCCATAATCCCAGCTCCTTCACTCTGCTTCGAAATACATATTTATCTTACATTATAACTCTGATACTTTAATGCGTCAAATTGAATTGTATAAAATAAGAATCTTCCTTAGAAATCAGTCTTTAAATACTGATGTTCTTTGGAAGATTCTTATTTTTTTCTGTTATTTTCTACTGTTAATTCTAAGAAAATCTAACCTTAATATAGGCTTCGATTTCTTCCACACATTTTTCAAATCCTAACTTCCCACTGTTGAGACAGAGGTCATAATTTCTTGCATCTACCCAATCACGGCCCGTATAGTGCCGATAATAGTCCGCACGATAGCGGTTTGTCTGATTGATGAATTTCGTCATCTCGGCTTCCGTCATACTGTTCCGCTCCATTGCCCTTGCCAGATTGAATTCATCGGAAGCATGAACGAACACGCTGACTACATTCGGATAATTCCGAAGCACAAAATCTGCTGCACGTCCGATGATAACACAATTCTCTGTCTCTGCAAGACGTTTGATAATCTTCGCCTTATAATTAAACAGATTTCTTGCGGACACAAAGTCTTTACTTCCCGGTGGAATTAAGTCTCCATCTTCATAAATATCTGTTGTCAATCGAAGAAGAGGGCTGTTTTTCAACCGTTCGTCTGCCTCCCGAAACAGCTCTTCCTTAATTCCACTTTCTTCCGATGCCATTTTCGCCAAATCCATATCATACCAAGGCATTCCATTCTTTTCCGCAAACATCTGGCCGATCGTCTTACCACCGCTTCCATACTGTCTCGCAATCGTAACTACTATATTATCCATCTTATTTCCTCCCAATTTTGCATTATGAATCACGAGTGACTATTCGCCCAAGTATGCTTTCTTAATAGAATCGTTATTCATCAATTCTTTCGCATCGCCTTCCAGCACGATTTTTCCTGTCTCAAGAACATAGGCTCTATCCGCAATAGAAAGAGCTTTCTTCGCATTCTGTTCCACAAGAAGTACGGTTGTTCCACTTTTACTTACATCTTGAATAATCTTAAAAATCTCATTTACAAAAATCGGGGAAAGTCCCATGGACGGTTCATCCATCACGATAATTTTCGGATGCGACATAAGCGCCCGCCCCATAGCAAGCATCTGTTGTTCTCCTCCACTCAATGTTCCGGCAAGCTGATTTTTTCGTTCCTCCAAACGTGGAAAACGTTTGTAAATCATCTCCAAAGTTTCCTGAATCTCTGCTTTATCTTTTCTCGTATAAGTGCCCATTTTCAGATTTTCATATACGGTCAATTCTCCAAATACTCTTCGTCCTTCTGGAACATGTGCCATTCCAAGAGATACGATTTTATGAGCCGGAACTTTCGTAATATCTTTTCCCTCAAACATGATACTACCTTTTTTCGGCTGCAAAAGTCCGGTTATTGTATGTAATGTCGTTGTCTTCCCTGCTCCATTGGCTCCGATCAAAGCGATGACCTCACCTTCATTTACTTCAAAGGAAATTCCTTTGATTGCCTGAATAACGCCGTAAAACACTTCAATATCTTTTACTTCAAGCATTGCCATGACATCATCCCTCCTATTCTCCTAAATATGCCTTGATAACTTCCGGATCATTTAGCACATCGCTTGTATTGCCTTGTGCAAGAACTTCACCAAAATTCAACACTGTTAATTTCTCGCAGATTCCTGATACAAGCTTCATATCATGCTCGATCAGAAGAATTGTCATCTCAAACTTATCCCGAACGAATCGAATCGTATCCATCAATTCTTTTGTCTCATTTGGATTCATACCTGCTGCCGGTTCATCCAAAAGGAGTAGCTTCGGTTCTGTTGCAAGCGCACGAGCAATTTCCAACTTTCGTTGCTTTCCATACGGAAGGTTCGATGCTAACGTTGAAGCCTCTTCTTTTAGACCAAACACTTCCAAAAGCTCCATTGCTTTTTCATCCATCTCTTTTTCTACTTTAAAATACTTCGGGAGACGGAAGACTCCTTCTAATGTCGTATATTTGTGATGATTATGAAGTCCTACTTTTACATTATCCAATACACTTAAATCTTTAAAAAGACGGATATTTTGGAATGTTCTTGCAATTCCTGCCTTGTTGATATCAATCGTTTTTTTGCCAACGATGTTCTCACCATCCAACTTAATAATCCCAGAATCCGGCTTATACACACCTGTCAGAAGATTGAATACGGTTGTCTTACCGGCTCCGTTTGGTCCGATCAGTCCATATAAGCAACCTTTTTCTATCTGCATATGAAATTCATTGACTGCACGAAGTCCTCCAAAGGAGATTCCCAAGTTATCTACTTCTAATAATGCCATAATTAAACCTCCTCCGCTTTCTGTTTCTTATGTAATTTCCCTTTTAAGGAATGTCTTTCTCTCCATTCGATCGCTTTTGGGCTCCAATTGAACAGCATCATCACGATCAACACGATTGCATAAATTAACATACGATAATCATTCAATCCTCTAAGAAGCTCCGGAAGCAACGTTAAGACAATGGCCGCGATGATCGATCCTCTAATATTACCGATTCCGCCAAGTACTACAAAGACAAGAATCATAATCGACATATTATATCCGAAGTTCTTCGGTTGCGCCGTTAATGTTGCAAGATTATGTGCATAAATTACGCCAGCCACACCTGCTAACGCTGCCGAAATCGAAAATGCCATCAATTTATACTTTGTAATATTAATTCCAACAGATTCTGCCGCGATTCGATTGTCGCGGATTGCCATAATTGCACGACCACTTCTGGAATAAATTAAATTCAAAATAATTATCAAAGAAATGATGATTAAAATAACTCCAATGGTAAACGTAGAATCCTTCGGGGTTCCTGTAATTCCCTGCGGCCCGTTTATAATGACTTTTCCACCCTCTTCCAGTCCAAGGGACATGGAATCTTTTGTAGAAAAGTGAAAGCCTTTTGAATCTTTTCCTATAAATAAAATGTTTACTACATTTTTAATGATCTCGCCAAATGCCAATGTTACGATCGCAAGGTAATCTCCTTTTAGACGAAGAACCGGAATCCCGATCAAGATTCCAAAAATTCCCGCCGATGCCGCGCCGACAAGAATCGCCAGTAAAAAGCGAACACTGTCCATCGGAATCACATCTACCATGCATTTTGAGAAAAATGCACTGGAAAAAGCACCCACACACATGAAGCCGGCATGCCCGAGGCTCAACTGTCCAAGAATTCCAACTGTAAGATTCAAGGAAATTGCCAAAATAACGTATGCACAAAGAGGAACTAAGAGTCCCTGCATCAAACTTGACATATTTCCTGTTAACACAAGCGCCTGCACAACTACGTAGATCAGGATCACCATGATATATGTAATCATATTACTTTTTGTTGTCTTACTCATCTTTTTCATCCTGTCCACCTACACTTTCTCCTGAATATTTTTGCCAAGAATACCGGCAGGTCTTACGATCAACACAATGATCAATACACTAAACACAATCGCATCCGCAAGCTGAGAGGAAATATATGCCTTGCTGAAAATCTCGATCACACCTAGTAATATTCCGCCGATCATAGCTCCCGGAATAGAGCCGATGCCACCGAATACTGCTGCAACAAAGGCCTTGATTCCCGGCATGGAACCTGTGTATGGCGTCAATGTCGGATATGCAGAACATAAAAGTACACCTGCAACTGCTGCTAGTGCAGAGCCAATCGCAAAAGTAAGCGCTATCGTTCCGTTTACATTGATTCCCATGAGCTGTGCCGCTCCTTTATCTTCCGATACCGCAAGCATTGCCTGCCCTGCTTTTTTCTTTTTAATAAAAAATGTAAGTCCGATCATAATTACGATACATGCGCCGATTGTCGCAATCGTCTCACCGGATATCGTAAGCTTTCCGCCTGCAAGCGTCATTGGTTTGATCGAAACAACCGATTCAAAGGATCTTGTATTGGCTCCGAAAATCAAAAGCGCAATATTCTGTAACAAATAACTGACACCGATTGCAGTAATCAAAACTGCCAGCGGAGATGCCGCATTTCGAAGCGGTTTGTATGCAATTCTTTCAATTGCAATTCCAAGAACAGTACAAAAAATGATTGCCAAAAGCACTGCCACAACAGGAGGAAGCCCCGCTCCAGAAATCGCAGTAATCGCCACATAGGCTCCGATCATGATGACATCACCATGTGCAAAATTCAACATTTTTGCAATTCCATATACCATGGTATAACCAAGCGCTATGATTGCATATACGCTTCCCAAGCTGATACCATTTATCAAATACGATACAAAACTCATATGTATCCTCCTATCACATGCATTTTAATGATTCCCTATGTATAAAATAGATTGCGCGGATGCGCAATCTATTTTGTAACCTGTGAATGAATTTCTTTTTATTCTACAACTGCATAATCACCATCTGCAATTTTCACTACCATAGGTGCTTTTTCAGGTTCACCATTTGCTTCCCATTTCAGAGATTTTGCTGTAACACCATCAATTGTGATCTCTGTCATCGCTTTTTTCAGTGCCTCACATACATCTGTTGCGCTCATATCCACTTTTACTTCACCTTTTTCCATCGCTGCTTTTAATGCATACATTCCGTCGTAAGCATCTGCTGCGAACTGATTTGGTGTATGACCATAAGCTTCTTCAAAGGCTTTTACAAAGTGCTGTACTGCCTCATCTTCAGAAGTCGGTGTAAATGGGCTTAAGAACATTAAGTTGTTTGCTAAGTTTGCGTCAAATCCTTCTACTCCAAGAATACCATCCATACCGTCACATCCAAAGAAGATCGGTGCATAATTCATATTTGCTGCCTGCTTCAATACAAGAGAAGCTTCTGAATAGTAGAATGGTAAGAATACAAGTTCTGCGCCTGCATCTTTTGCTTTCTGAAGCTGTACGGAGAAGTCTTTGTTATTCTCAGATGTAAATGCCTCTGCTGCTACCACGTCTAATCCCTGTGCCTTTGCTTCTTTTGCGAAAGCTTCATAAATACCGGATGAATATACCATGGAACTGTCATAAATAACTGCTACCTTTTTCGCAATTCCCTTTTCTGCAATATATTTTGCAGACTCTACACCTTGTGTTGGATCTGAGAAACATACACGGAATGCGTTATCATACTGTACACACTCGACTACTGTACCGGATGGTGTTAATAAAAACATATTATCATCTTTTGCAACTTCGCTGACTGCCAGACAAGGAGTAGATGTTACTGTTCCAAGAAGAGCCTGCATACCCCAATCCTTCAAATTGTTGTAAGCATTCACCGCTTTTTCCGGATCATTCTCATCATCTTGGAAATTTAATTCTACCTTTGCTCCGTTAATTCCGCCCGCTTCATTGATTTCCTTAATTGCAATCTCAATTCCGCCTTTTACATCATTACCATAAATTGCCGCATCACCGGTCAAAGGGCCAATGGAACCAATCTTAATGACATCGCTTTTTTCATTCTCTTTTTCCTTACCACAGCCTGCTGCCATAGTCATTGTCATCGCTGCGGCTAACACTACCGCCATCACTTTTTTCATCTTCATAATCTCATCCTCCCAACAAACAGAGCGCACTCTGTATTTTTCTTTTTTTTGAATAATACGCGAAATCTCCATAATTGTCAAGAAATTTGATTATTTTTACGAAATATAGTTATAATACATCAACCCAGATTAAAATTAATCAAGAATTTCCATCGGTTTAAACTTCAAGTAATCTCCTGAAACAAGATGATAGCAGATTCCATTCACCTCTCCGATAAAGCTGTCTTGATATCTGTCCTGTCCGTGACAGTGGGAATAGATTACTTGCTCCGCTTTATATTCTTCCGCCATCTTTGTAAAAATGCTTTCTTCTTCCCCTATGCTTGTAGGCGGATAATGTAGAAACATAAGGAATTTCTCGTATCCGTCTTTCTTCGCTTTTTCAAATGATTCCCGCAAACGTCCGGCTTCTCGGTCTATCAATTTCTGAAAATGCTCCGGCGAATCTTTTCCTTCATAGGCATATCCCTTCGTCCCAACAAGAGCATACTCTCTATATGTATAATAATTGTTCTGCAAAAATGACAGTTTCCCTTCAAATTGTTTATTCAACCGCTCCGTTTTCTTTGCATCCCAAAACATATCATGATTGCCGCGCAGCAAAATCTTCCTTCCCGGAAGCTTCATAATGAACTCCAGATCTTCCTTACATTCTTCCAAATTACGCCCCCACGAATGATCTCCTGTGATTAGAACCGTATCGCTCTCTCGAACTTTCTTATTCCAATTCTTCTCAATCTTTTTCACATGATCTTTCCATTCTTCACCGAAAACGTCCATCGGTTTGTTGACCGTGAACGACAAATGAAAATCTCCGATTGCGTATAATGCCATCTATCTTCCTCCTTGTATCTCGCAACTTATCTTCGTAATATAATCCTCTTCTCTCTCCAAAGTCAAACTATCTAATAGACCATCTTCGTAACTATATTCTCCAAGAAGTATCTGATGCGTTTTCGCATAAGCAAATATTTTTTCATAAGTTTCTCCCACACTCTGCCAATTTCCCTTATGATAGGCAACGAGATACTCTCCTGCTTCTCGGACTTCACATGCGATTTTCATCGGCTTTTTATCAAACATCTGATAAAAAGCATAATAGTTGTCGTAGATGCCATCTTTCAATTCTGCGATATTCTGCCTGTATCCTACCGGATAAGCGCTATCAATCCCATTCTCGCTACAGTAATCATACAGTTTCCCCAACTCTTTTGCCCAAACAATATCATCGGAAATATCTGCCTGTCGTAGAACCATATATCTTCTTGGCTCCTGCTCAATCCGAATTTCCTCTTCCTGTTCTCGAATTCCTTCTCTGATTAAACAGCCTTTATTTTGCATCCACTCCCTTGTCTTTTTCAGTCGCTTCATACGCTCCGCTATCATCTGTTCTTCCTGAACGAACAACTCCAACAGTTTCTCCGGCGTTCTGCCTTTCATATATTTTTTGATCTCCTCCAGAGGCATATCCAGTTCCCGCAGCATATAGATCACGTCAAACTCTTCTAACTGCGAAAAAGAATAGTAACGATACCCTGTCAATCGCTCCTTATACTCTGGCGAAAAAAGACCGATTTCGTCATAATGAAAGAGCGTATGCTTTGTCGTTCCTACCGCCTTTGCGAATTCTCCGGTGCTCAAATATCTTTTTTTATTCATTTTCCAACTCTCCTCTTGACTATCGGGTTACACTATAGTTTATGATAGCATTTGCACAAAAAAACACAAGGAAAGGGAGAATTCAATATGTCAAATTCTTTAGCAAAAGATTTTAAATTCTTTTCCCTGCTTCGCTTCGCATTTCCTACCATGGTTATGATGGTTTTTATGTCGTTATATACGATCATTGACGGAATCTTTGTATCAAGACTTGTAAGTACCAATGCATTATCCGCTCTGAACATTGCTTACCCTGCCATCAGCCTTGTCATCGCCATCGGTGTCATGTTCGCTACCGGTGGAAGTGCGATCATTGCCAAAAAGTTAGGAGAAAAGAAAGACCTGGAAGCTCGCCGAGATTTTTCCACATTAATCCTGACAGGAATCTTACTCGGAATCTTCTTCCTACTCATCGGAACTTTATTTGCAGAACCAATCGTCCGTCTTCTTGGAGCAACAGATGCACTTATCAAAGATGCCGTCGCCTACTTAGTTGTAAGCCTTTATTTTGCTCCGGCATGTGTCCTGCAGCTTTTATTCCAAAGCTTTTTTGTTGCGGCAGGAAAGCCAAATCTTGGTTTGCTTCTTACAATTACAGGCGGCATTGCGAATATTATTTTCGACTATGTATTTATGGGACCTCTCAAAATGGGTATCAGTGGCGCAGCGCTTGCCACAGGAATCGGACAACTGATCCCTGCATTTTTCGGATTATTGTATTTCTTATTTGTCCGCTCCGGCTCTCTCTACATTGTAAAACCACACTTTTACATGTCACTTTTAACGGAAAGCTCCCTCAACGGTTCTTCGGAAATGGTCACCAATCTTTCCAATGCGATCATCACGTATCTGTTTAATATTATGATGCTGAAATTCCTCGGAGAACCGGGTGTTGCCGCCATTACGATCGTACTCTACGGGCAATTTCTGTTCAATGCCCTTTATATGGGATATTCCATGGGCGTTGCCCCTGTGATCAGTTTCAATCACGGAAGAGCTGATCATATTCTGCTGAAAAGAATATTTAAAATCTGTGTTGGATTTATCTCTGTTTCGTCGCTTGTTATCACTGCATTGGCGCTGATTTCTTCCCCTTGGATCGTAGAAATCTTCACTCCACGCTCTACAGAGACTTATGAGATTGCCAAAACCGGATTTTTCTTATTCTCGATCAACTATATTTTTGCAGGTATTAATATCTTCGCCTCTTCCATGTTTACCGCATTTTCTAACGGAAAAGTCTCTGCGATCATCTCCTTCGTCCGTACATTCGGAATGATTGTAGTGAATATCCTTCTTCTTCCGAAATTCATCGGCGTAAATGGAATCTGGCTGGCTGTGCCTGTCGCGGAATTCCTTACAATGTTTTTGTCGGTTTATTGTTTTTACAAAATGCGAAAAACATACCATTATTTCTAAGCATTGTTCCGATAAACGTATTCATGTTGTTCCGTTATTATTGAATTTGCAGGATACATTAATTCCCGATTAGATATGCATTTAAAAATTTTACAAGAGTAAACTATACAAGAAGGGGCATATCAAAAACCGATAGCCCCTTCACTTATTCCTTATGATTTATCCGTTCAAAATTACCTTTTGAATCTCAAGATTCTGATCTAACAGTACAAGGTTTCCAACTTTGCCCTGTTTGATGGAACCATATTTGTTATCCAATCCAACACTCTTTGCCGGATTGATCGTTGCTGCTGCAACTGCATCTTCTAAAGAAACACCCATGTTCTTCACTGCATTTCTCATACAATCCATTAAGTTTGTCACAGAACCGGCAAGCGCGCCACCTTCTGTAAGCGTTGCCATATTACCTTTTACAGTAACAGCCTGTCCGCCAAGCGTATACTGACCGTCCGGCATACCTGTCGCACGCATACTATCGCTGATTAACACAACTCTGTCTTTGAACATATCAAATGTTGTTCTTACAACTGATGGATGAATGTGTACACCGTCTGTGATCAATTCTACCATAACATGACTGCTGTCATGAGCTGCTCCGATCACGCCCGGCGCACGATGTGTAAATAAAGGCATTGCATTGTAAAGGTGCGTTGCATGGTCAGCGCCAAGAGCATACCCTTTCTTTGCTGTATCGTAATCTGCAAGTGTATGTGCAAAAGAAATATGTACTTCGTCATGCAGTTCTTTGATAAACTCCATTGCCCCTTCTTCTTCCGGCGCAATATCTACCAAGCGGAATAATCCGTTTGCAGCTTCCTGAAGTCTGCGGAACATCTCCACATTTGGTTTTACAATGTGTGTTCCTGCCTGTGCCCCTTTCTTTCCCGGAGAAATGAATGGACCTTCCATATTGATTCCCGCAAGAACCGCGCCTTCTTCATTCTTATGTGCTCCTGCAGTCTTTGCAATCTGCATAAGCTCTTCTTCCGGCAATGTCATAGTAGCCGGAACAATCGTTGTAACTCCCTGAGATGCTTCATACTTTGCAATCTCTTGAATCGCTTCTTCTGTTCCATCACAGAAATCATATCCGACAGCTCCATGGAAATGTACATCTACAAGTCCCGGAATTGCATAACAGCCGTTTCCGTCGATTACTTCATCCTGATTCGATGCTTCTACTTGAAAAAGACCATCTTCAATAACGACTTCACCCGGAACGAATCTCTTATCTTCCGTAAAAACTTTTACATTCTTAATAATCATAACATTATTCCTCTACTTTAGAATAAGCTGCTGCATCACAAACAACAGTTACATCTGGATGGAACTGCAAAATAGATGCTGGTACGTTTGGAGTTACCGGACCAAAGAATGCTTTTTTCACGATTTCAGCTTTGTCTTCACCGCTTACTACAACGACGATTTTCTTTGCATTCATGATTGTTCCGATACCCATTGTATAAGCCTGTTTTGGAACATCATCAGCAGATGCGAAAAATCTCTTATTTGCCTCAATTGTGCTTGGCTGTAAATCTACACAGTGTGTTACTTTGTCAAACTGCTCTGCCGGCTCATTGAATCCGATATGTCCGTTGTGTCCAAGTCCTAATAACTGAAGATCTGCTCCGCCGTAAGATTTGATCAATTCTTCGTAACGTGCACATTCTTTCTCTGCATCCGGTTCCATACCGTTTGGTACGTTTGTATTTGCTTTATCAATATTAATGTGGTTGAAGAAATTATCGTTCATAAAGTAGTAGTAGCTCTGATCGTTCTCTCTTGGAAGCCCTTTGTATTCGTCTAAGTTTACAGATTTTACCTGTGAGAAATCAAGATCTCCATTTTCATACATTCTGATCAATTCTTTGTATGTACCGATTGGAGAAGAACCTGTTGCAAGACCAAGTACACAGTCCGGTTTTGTAATCACCTGTGCTGCGATAATATTTGCTGCTTTTCTGCTCATCTCGTTGTAATCTGCTGTCTTTAAAACTTTCATCTTCATTACCTCTTTTCTTTTCATTCAAAAAAATGTGTTCCAATTCCACATAGTTTCCGTTAAAACTATAGCACATTTATCCTATTCGCACAATACAAGTGGATAAAAGTGCAAAAAAAGGATGTGACAATGCACATCCCAACTTACCTCCTTCTCCATTCATATTTCCTGTAAAAAACAAAAATATGAATGGCCAGAAAAAAGATCAGTATAATCGAATTCGCACGATGAAAAGCCTCGATCATCGGGAATTCGTCGAAAATCATACCAAACAATCCGGTAAAGAATGCGAGCAAGAGAATTATCAGCAAGCCCCAGCGCTTCCTACTCATTCTCTTCCTGTAAACTATGGTATGAACAATACTCAACAGAAGAAATACGGTTGATGCTAGTTTATGAATAAGAATTCCTGTCACAGGAACCATAATCGTCACCCAAAAACTGAGGATCAAGGCTATATTTAAAAATTTCTTCATCTGTCTTCTCCCTCCACTGCAGGAATTGTTTGAATGGCGAAGATAAAATATATCAAATGACAAATCCACACAAGCGCCAGCACAACGCAGCCTGCCACAATTCCTTTGCGTCCCATCATAAGAAAACCAACGCTCATCAGCAGCGTCACGGTAAGCATGATCCTGCACTTCGCCTTCCTTGTCATTCCCTTACCGGCAGCAAAATCCGCAAGATTGTCTTCGTAAAGCTTCGTCCCTCGGAGCCATCGTTCCAGTTTTTCCGAAGATCTGGCAAAGCAATATGCAGCCAGCAGCAAAAACGGGACGGTAGGAAGCACGGGAATTACAACGCCCAGAACCCCCATGCCTACTCCGGCATACCCTAGAATCATATATAGAATTTTCTTCATTCTTTTGTCTCCCTATCTTTTTTATGTATCATCAGCTCATTCTCCCATGTTCTACCGAATATACGGTATCCGCGATTCTCATGGTAGATTTTCTATGAGATACAAGCACAACAGATTTTTTTCCACACTCTTCATGAAGAGATTTCAAAATCACCGCCTCATTCAGACTATCTAGATTCGACGTCGGCTCATCCAAAAGCATAAACGGCGCATCGTGAAGAAATGTCCTTGCCAGCCCCAAACGCTGACGTTCTCCTCCCGAAAGAGTATCCCCCAGTTCTCCGACTTCTGTGTCGTATCCCTTCGGAAGACTCATGATAAATTCATGGACAGAAGCTTTTTTGCAGGCCGCAATGATTTCTTCCTCTGTTGCATCTAATTTTGCAATGCGAAGATTATTTCGAATCGAATCATGGAACAAGTGCGTTTCCTGCGTGACAAAACTTTCCATTTCCCGCAGATTCGACGTATTGATCTCATCAACATTTCTTCCGGAAATTTCTATCGCGCCTTGCTGCACTTGCCAGAAACGCATAAACAATTTGAGTAGCGTGGATTTTCCGGAACCGGATCTGCCATGGATCCCAACAATCTGATTCTCAGGAATCACCATGGAAAAGTCATCTAAAATAACCTCCTCATCATAAGCAAACGTAACGTTTTTTGCTTCGGCGCCGGAAAACGATACCGTTTCCTTCCCCGTGATTTCTTCTACAACAGGACTTTCCTCTAAAATATCCAGCACACGATTTCCCGACGCAAGCGTGTTCTGCAAGGTTGCGCCAAGAGCTGCCAAAGCAACAACCGGGCCAAAGGAACTCATCATCGCAAGAGTGGCGATCAGGCTGCCTTCAAATCCAACAAGCTGCGCAGACAAGAACAGCATCACAATATCAAAGATCAGAATTACCGTATTGGTCATTGCGGTATTTTTTCCTGCGATACGTTTCATACGTTCCTCATCTTCAGACAGAGCATCGGTTCGATCGTTGATCTCTGCCAAGCGTTTTTCTCCCTGATTATATTGGATTGTTTCAGACAAACCACGCATACTGTCCAACACAAATCCGGAGAGACGTCCCGCCTTCGTCCGAAACCGGAGCCCGTCATCGCCGCTTCGTTTCGATGTGAACAACGGAATTGCAACTCCCACCGTCACATACGCAAGTATTGCCAGAATCCCAAGCCCTATATGGTAACTTCCAATGAAGAAAACCATCACAAAGCTGTAAATTACAGCAATGCAGATTGGAGAAATTGTATGAGCATAAAACACTTCTAAGAGTTCAATATCCGAAGTAATAACAGAAATCAAATCTCCCTTATCTTTGCCGTCCAGTTTCGCAGGACACAAGCGACGCAACGCACCAAATACTTTATCTCGAATCAATGCCAAAAGCTTAAAAGCTATAAAATGATTGCAAGCTTGTTCTGCATATCGAAGAAATCCTCGAACAAGAGCAAAGAACAAGACCGTTCCAAAAATTACTCCAAGGCTCATCGACCATTCCGGATGCAAAACATGAAGAACTGCATAACCACCAAATACCGTAATAAAGGAGGCGCACAAATGTCCGACTACTCCCATCGTTATCGCAAGAATCATATATCCTGTCAAAGGCTTGACAAGACCAACCAATCGAGTCATAATACTAAATCCGCTTCGTTTCATTGGAATTTTCTCCTTCCGTATAATTCTCAAGCTCTTGTTGAGCATTCCAAAGCTTTGCATATACACCATGCTGTAAAAGAAGAGCTTTATGATTCCCCTCTTCCACAATATTTCTCTGATCAAGCACATAAATGTTATCTGCTCCGACTACATTTGCAAGTCGATGCGAGATGAGAATTACTGTCTTTGTTTTTGCGAGCGCATAAATCTGTGTCATAATATCATTTTCACTTTCCACATCAATGTTGGAAGTTGCTTCATCAAAAATATAAACCGGACTGTCATGGAGTAGCGCTCTTGCCAATGCAAGTCGCTGGCGCTGCCCGCCGGAAAGATTCTGTGCATTTTCATTTAGCAAAGTATCCAGTCCATCCTCGTTTCGCAGGAAATCGGCAAGCTTTACCTGCTCAAGAACATTCCACAACGCAGTCTCGCTCGCATCCGGTCTTGCCATCAACAGATTCTCACGTACCGTACCTTTGAACAGATAACTTTGGTGAGAAATGTAAGTAAAATTTTTCATCAAACTCTCTTCGCTGATTTCAGAAAGCGGGATATCTTCAACCATAATTTCACCTATATAGCCTTTGTTACGTCCCATTAAAATTGACGAAATCGTAGATTTTCCACATCCGGATTCTCCTACAATTGCAGTAAAGCTTCCTTTGGGGAAACTCATATTGATACCGTGGAGAATTTCTCGTCCTTCTTCATAGGAAAACCGCAGATCACAACATCGAATGGAACATTCGGTTGGAACAGAAGTGACTTTCCTCTCCGGTTCCGTTAAGTCTAACAACCGAAATATCTTATCCGATGCCGCCATACCATTCATAGCAATATGGAAAAAAGACCCTAGCAGCCGCATTGGTAAGAAGAAATCCGCTGCCAAAAGAATGATCAAAATGCATCCAAACAAGTCTACCTGTCCTTCTTTCAATTGAATGGTTGCCAAAATCACTCCAAGCGCCGTACCGCCATAAGCAATCAAATCCATGATCGTGATTGAATTCAATTGCATCGTCAGCACTTTCATCGTAATCTTACGAAATCTCTCACTCTGCTCGTTCATTTCCTGATGCTTGAACGCATCTGCCTCGTAGATTTTTGTAGTGGTCAAACCTTGCAGATTCTCAAGAAACGTATCTCCGAGAGCTGTATACTCTCCCCAATATTTAGACAACAGTTTCTTCGCCCATCTTTGAATCATTACGATTGTTACCGGAATCATCGGAACGCATATCAGAAGGACAACCGCACTCGGAAAATTAACAACGCTCAAAACTCCGAACAAAGTCAACGGCGCCAGCATCGCATAAAGGAACTGCGGCAGATACGCCCCAAAATACGTTTCCAACTGTTCCACGCCTTCCACGGCAACTTGCACGATTTCCGAAGTATTTGCCTGCTCCTTATAGGACGAACCAAGTCTCAGAAGCTTCTGATAAATCATCTGGCGAAGCGTTTTCTTTACCAGCTTGGAGGAAAGATAACTCATCTTTGCAGAGATGTTCGCACACACAAACCGCACACCGATCGCCACTACCGCAATGATTGCCGTCAACGCCAGTTCTCTTCCTCCTGCATTTCCTTCGTACAAATGCTGCAACATCTTTGCAATCGCGGCCATCATGGCAATATTGGCTATTAAAGAAATCCATTGGCTAACCACATTTCCGGCTATATATTTTTTACTTTCTTCGACTGTGCCGATCAGTCTCTTATTGATCATCATTTCTTCCACCTACCTATAGTATTTTTAGTTAGTTTCAACTAACTTTCAGCAATAGAAAAGCGGTATCTCGTCATGAGTTAGATACCGCTAACTTTTCGTTTAGGATAACAGAGCCATTCTATTTTGTCAATACATAATTTCCTGTTGTATTATTTGGCAAATTAATCACAGGCTTCTTTTCCAAAGATTGCCGATAGTACTACGGAAAGTACTGCTGCCACCGGCCATATAATCCAACTTCTTTCCCAATCCATCGTCCAAAAACTATACGCCAGATAAACAGCTACAATAAGCGGCCAATATATCGCCTCCCATTTGCTGTTTCTGCGTGCCGCCGCTTTTTTCCGAAGTGTATACTCATTCTCCTGCAGAAGCTTATCATAGCAAAATCGAACGGTCATCACTCGGACTAAAATATACACAGCCATAGCTACGATAAGCAAAAGTCCCGCCACGCAAAGAATCAGAATTCTATCTTCCGCCTGAAATGCCGCCGCCGCAAAAAGTGGAACAGCACTTAAGATACAAAGCGTCACACCAATTAAAATTCCGGCAGTATACGTTTCCGCATACGCCTGTTTCCGTTCTTTCACAATCCCTGCAACACCGTACTCTAATTCAATCTGTTCCTTTTCAAAATATTGATACCGCTCCATTCGCATCCCTACTGTAATGAAAAGAACAACTGCAGGCGCTACGAATAAAAGTACGAGAATGATCCCAATTCCTCCTGCCATATCTTCAGAAATCGGAATCAGCCCTTCCTCTGCATAGACCGCTAATACCATGAGAAGGATTGGCGATATGATACACATGGCAACGCCAACTGCCATTCTCTTCGCCGCGATCAGACTATCTCCCATATAAGAAACCGCTTCATCCAAAGATACTTTTCTCACTTCAGGCTCTGGCACGATCCTACTTTTCGCATCACACCCTATATCGCCTTCCATACCACATGCTACAATCGAGGATTCTTCTGCGACCGCCTCTTCTCCAAGCTCGTCCTTTAATAAGTAATCGGTGCTGACATCAAATATCTGCGCCAACAAAAGAATCTTGTTCAAATCGGGAATCGATGAACCGCTTTCCCATTTTGACACAGACTGTCTGGATACCTTCATCTGCTCTGCCAATTCTTCTTGTGACCATCCATTTTTCTTCCGAAGCTGCATTATTTTTTCCGCTAAAATCATATGATAACCTCCTTTATTTTTACAATTCCTTTTTCTTTTTTCATACGATATCGTTATCATATTTATAGCAAAGGTTGTAGTTACCTGCTACCAAGCATACTTTGAACTTTGTCAACTGGCAGTTGCAACCCCCATTTTCCAAGGCTTTTCACCAGTTTTTATAATTTCAATTTTGCAAATGCATCTGCAAACGCATTGTTGACCGGTTCATCTTTTTGCTGACGTAAATACTTCTGTACGTCTTTTTTACTGACACCTGCCCCTTCTTTTTCCCTGCGCTTCTTAAAAGCCGACATTTTTTCTTTGTAACCGCATACGCATACAAATTGTTCCTCGTCGCCTTTTTTGATAATCTCCATCTTCTTGTGGCACTCCGGACATCTTGCATTAGAAATCCTTGCGATCACTTCCTTGTGTCCACATTCTCGATCCTGACAGACAAGCAGTCTCGCCTGTTTTCCATTGACAGAAAGCATTGGTTTCCCACAAACCGGACATTTCTTATTCGTCACATTTTCATGACGGAATTTTCCTTCTCCGGTTTTAATCTCATCGATAAGCTCTACCGTATATTCTTTGATTTCCTGGATAAACTTCTCTTGCTTCAATTTCCCTTTTGCAATGCCGGACAGCTTCATCTCCCAGTCTGCTGTAAGCTCCGGCTTTTTCAAATCTTCCGGCACAAGCTCCAAAAGCTGTTTTCCTTTCGAAGTAATATAGATTTCTTTTCCACGAAGCTCCATCAAAAAAGAATGGAATAATTTGTCTATAATATCCGCTCTTGTGGCTACTGTTCCAAGACCGCCTGTCTCTCCCAAAGTTTTTACCGCCTGTTTATCCTTGGACTCCATGTATTTTACCGGATTTTCCATAGCAGACAATAATGTCGCTTCGGTAAAATGTGCCGGCGGCTTAGTTTTGCCTGTCGTTACATGAATCTGTCGAATCGGAAGGCGGTCCCCTGATTTCATATCCGGAAGCGCCTGTTCGGATAATCCTTCTTCATTCTCCTCTTCTTCGTATTCATAAACGGTTTTCCAGCCTGCTTCTTTTACAATTTTACCTTTCGCTACAAACGTCTCTCCTGCTGCACTTCCACGAAGTGTTGTCTGCTCATACTCAAACGGCGGATATAATACGCTCAAAAATCTTCGTACTACAAGACCATAAATCTTCCGTTCTTCGTTCGTCATATGATCTAATTGTACATATTGCTCCGTTGGAATGATAGCGTGGTGATCACTTACCTTTTTATCATCTACAAACGATTTGTTTACTTTGATCGGCTTCATGATCAGACTTCCTGCCAGCTTTTTGTAAGGACCTACCGCACATGCTTTCAGACGGTCTTTGAGCGTATCCACCACATCTGTTCCGATATATTTGGAATCTGTTCTTGGATATGTTAAGACCTTATGACTTTCATACAATCTTTGCATAATATTTAATGTTTCTTTTGCAGAAAATCCAAATCTCTTATTCGCATCTCTCTGTAGCTCCGTCAAATCATAAAGTCCCGGTGCATAAGATTTTTTTGCAGACTTATCCACACGTTCTACAAGAATTTCTTCATTTTTCAACAACTGCTCGATTTTTTCAATCCTGTCTTTGGAAAACGTACGATAGCTGCCGGATTTTTGATCCTGCCATGTCCATTTCACAGCTCCTGCCTGTAAGGAAATTCCATAATATTCTTCCGGTTTGAAAGCTCGTATTTCTTCCTCTTGTTTTGCGATCATGGCAAGTGTCGGTGTCTGTACACGTCCACAGGAAAGCTGTGCATTGTATTTGCATGTAAGAGCTCTTGTCGCATTGATTCCCACAAGCCAGTCCGCTTCCGCACGAGAAACTGCCGCCGCATAGAGGTCATTATATTTTCTTCCATCCACCAGCTTCGCAAATCCTTCTTTGATTGCTTTGTCCGTCACGGAAGATATCCAAAGACGTTTGATCGGCTTATGGCAGTTTGCTTTTTCTAAAATCCATCTTGCCACCAGTTCTCCTTCTCGCCCTGCATCTGTGGCAATGATAATCTCCCCTACATCTTTTCGGAAAAGCTGTGTCTTCACTGCCTGGTACTGTTTCGATGTCTTCTTGATTACTACAAGCTCCATCTTCTTTGGCATCATCGGAAGCACTTCCATGTTCCATTCCTTGAATTTTTTATCATACTCTTCAGGATCGGCCAGCGTTACAAGGTGCCCAAGCGCCCAAGTGACAATATACTGATTTCCCTCGATTGCTCCTGTTATATTTTTGTTACACTTTAAAACTCTTGCAATATCTCTTGCCACAGAAGGTTTTTCTGCGATTACCAATGATTTCATATTAGTTTTCTCCTCCATTTGCTACATATTGGTATGCGATTCTTGGACTTCCATCTTTCATATATACAATACCACATCTTTGAAAACCGTTTTTTTCAATCAGATGGCGCATCGTCCGATTATCTTCATGCGTATCAATCCGCAGGCTCTCCATCTTGTCTTTTGCAAAATCTACTGCTTCTTGAAAAACACCTTTTACCTTTCCATTTCCGGCAATACGGTGAATCGTTCCGTATGGTTCTTCATTGAACCATTGACCATCTTCTATATATGCATAATTCGGATCTTTTTCTGTTACAAACGCAAACACTCCGTATGTCATCTCATCATTATAGCAAACATACAGTTGCTTTTTCAGAATATCCTCTTCAAAATCGATTTTCTCCGGATAGTCTCCCGCCCATTGCGTAAGATTGCCGGATTCTTTCATATATTGCTTTGCAATTCCTACGATTTCCATAATTGCATCTAAATCTTCTTTTTTAGCATAACGTATCATCTATATTCTTCTCCTTAAAATCCTCAAATGAATAAAATGGTATTTTGTATCCACGTTCTTCCAGCATTTCCATAAAAACTTTCATAAAGATTCCCGGTTTTTCTTCTTTTTTCAAAGAAGCTAACGTCTCTTTTAAATTGGGATTGCCGCTGAATTCACCGCCCCATTCTCCATCGTAAGTAAACCGAACGCCACAGCTCGGACTTCCGTTGATTCCCACAATTCCAAGAATTTCAAAGCGTTCCGGATGAGAACTATATTCTTCGATCTGTAAAAGAATCGTATCTAGCATATTTCTTGATTCTTTTCGGAAAAATGCCGTGTCAAACTGAGATGCCGCATGTCCCCATCGCTTTACACCGTACAAAATAAATTCCGGACATGGTAATTGCACCAGTTCCACGCCCGCATCTAACAATGTATGTAATAATTTTCTTTTTTCTCTTCTCTCTGACTCCATCTCTGTAGGATCTTGATTTTTCAGCTTTGTTCCATCATTCAAAAGGCAATGGCTTACAAATAATATTTTCTGTTTCATAAAGTTCTTTCCTCCATCCGTAAAACTCCTCTTATTATACCATTTCTTTTGCAAAATGCACTATAGATTCCATCAATATATCCATGACAAAAATCAATTATACTTTATCAGATTGTCGTGGTACTATGGTTTTATTATCTAAAGAAAAGAGGAATTATTTATGGAGAAACAATTTTCTACTACTTCGAGAATGGCTTTTTGTGGTCTTGCAATCGCAATCAATATCGTTCTCGGCATTGTAACAGCAGCCTTAAAATTCCCATTTTATCTCGATGTTATGGGAACCATGTTAATCGCCGTTTTCTTCGGTCCATGGTATGGAGCTGTTGTCGGAGCTGCAACCAATGTATTAACAAGTATTTTTAGTGGATCCTTCTCCGGAATGCCATTTGCGCTTGTCAGCATTGCAGTTGCTTTAGTTGTAGGATTTGCATTTAAGAAGATCAAATTCAACTTCTTAAACGCTATTTTAATCGGTGTTTTAACCGGTATCGTTGCTCCGCTGATCGGTACACCAATCGGTATCGCGGTATACGGAGGCTTAACCGGAACCATTTCGGACGTTGCAGTTATGTTCTTGAAACAAAGTGGCGCAAGCATCTTCGCTGCTTCCTTCTTACCAAAGTTATTCAATAACTTATTGGACAAAGTAGGTTCCATGCTTCTTGTATATTTGCTTGTAACGGCACTTCCGAAAAATATGAAACCGGCATCATTTTCAAAGAAATAGAACCTTTCATTCAGGGACGCTTCGTAAACTTTATAAACGGGGCGTCCCTTTTCATTGACATGAATAGACATTTTTATAATCATTTTATAATTTAAAAACATTTTCCGAATATAAAACTCCTGAATTGTTTTTATAAAAATTTGCTGCAAGACGCAAAAGGAACTGCTCCTTCTTAGCCAGATAAGTATACTCTAAAAACTTATCACTTTGAACGATACAGTTCCTTTTATCTTCCTTAATATTCCTCTATTTTTTTAATGTCTGTATTTCCTCCAGCGTCAGCCCCGTAAGCTCCGCGATTTCTTCTGCCGTATCCCGACTTCGCTCTAACATTTTTAAAGCCATCTCCATCGCTTTTTCGCGTTTCCCCTCGCTTTTTCCGCGTTGTTCTCCAATCTTCTCCCCCTCTCGCAATCCCTCTCGCCTTCCTTCGCGTAGTCCTTCGCGTCTTCCGCTGGCAAGCATATGTCGATGATCTCGGATTGCTTTCTGTCGCATCTCATATTCCCAACGCTTCTGTTCATCTGCACTCATCTCTTCTAATCTTCTGTATGCTTTATCGATGTATTTGTCTTGCTCTGCCAACATCTGCATCTCCTCCCTGTTTTTCGCACCAAAAAACTGCGCCCATCGCAGAAGCTCTGTCTGAGGATATTCATACTGGGCAAGCTTGGTCAATTCTAATATATGAATCTCAAACTTATCCGTATACATCTCACGACTGGTATCTTCCCATATATGGAAACGGGAATAATATCGGTCATGACGGAACAGATTGAAATTCAGAATTCCTACATGAATGCATTTCTTCAAACTTTCGTAATCCTCTCCCTGCTTAATCTGCTCCGTATACATCTTGCTGAGGTAGAATAAAGAACGTTCCTGCCAATAATCATAGGAAGTGGATTGCATTTCAATGTTCATCCGCTCTCCATTATTCAAACGGATATGAACATCCAAAATTCCATATTTCTCTTCCTTATGCTTCTTACGAAGTTGCTTCGGTAACAATTCAATCTCCTCGATTTCCTCCGGTGGCACACGAAGAATCGCTCCGCAGAATCCTCTCAAGATCTCCTTGTCCTCCATCAACTCTTGAAAACAAAAATCCACACTTGGCAGCATGAGAAACTTCTGTTCTTGCTTCTGTTTTTTGGTCTCTTTTTTCGTCATACACATACGACTGCTCCTTTCCCTATACGGAAACTATGCAGTAATACATGTCTTTTTTTCTTCTGATACTTCCATTATAAAGAGACAAAGCCATTTGTACAACTGCTTTTCCGCCCTATTTACTTGTTCTCTTCGTTCGATTGAACTTTTTTCTGAAATATCTGACTGATTGGTCTTGAATGAATAGAAAACCTTAGAAATTCACCAGAAATTTTAGATGAATTAAGTATAATACGATATAAATGGAAATGCAAGAAAAAACCGAAGTACCTATCCCCATAAAAAAATGAAAATATTTTCACTTTTTCACGTTTTTTGTCGTGTGGTGAAAATATTTTCATTTTTCATTTCCTTTTTATAAAATAATCTCATTCTTGCTTCGGTTAATGCCAAAGACTTTATTCTCTCAACTCCTGTTCATATTGAATCTCAATCAAACACAATCCTTGCGGCGGCGCTGTGATTGCTTCCTGTGTCCGTTCTACTCCGTCTAAAAGCTCCTTCACCTTTTCCGGCTCATAAAAGCCTCGCCCTACGCGAATCAACACACCAGCAATGATTCGAACCATATTGTAGAGAAATCCGTTTCCTGTAATTCGAATGGTGATTTCCTCTCCATTTTGTACAATCTGTAAATCTGTCACTGTCCGAACCGTTGTTTTCGCATTTGTTCGGATACAACAAAATGAGGCAAAATCATGTTCCCCCACAATATAAGCTGCCCCCTGTCGCATTTTCTCCACATCTAACGGAAAACTGATGAAACAATTGTACAACCGTTTTGTCGGAATCGCCACTCTTGAATTGATGATGTGATATTCATACGTTTTTAGTGTATCCTGATATCTCGGATGCCATTCCAAAGGAACTTCCTCTGACTTTACAATCACAATATCCTCCGGCAGTCTCTGATTCAACGCATAGGAAAATCGTTCCGGCGGAATACTGCTGTTGGTATCAAAAACAGCCACATTTCCAAGAGCATGCACTCCCGAATCGGTACGACTCGCCCCGATAACCGTAATTTCTTCTCCGGTCAATTTACAGATGGCTTGATTCAATTTTTCTTCAATCGTTACTCCATTTGGCTGAATCTGCCAGCCACAATAATTTGTGCCATCATAGGCAACTGTCAGTTTTACACGTTTCATGAATTACTCCTAAAATATCCAAATTTTGAACGGAACAAATCTTCCCACTCCAATCAAAATCACAAGATAACACGCTGTCAGTATATATGCCGTATAGTCTCTTTTTTTATAAACAAGCGGTTTCATCTTTGTTCTTCCATCACCGCCGCGGTAGCATCTTGCTTCCATCGCCATAGCAAGGTCATTGGCACGGCGAAATGCAGAGACAAACAAAGGAACAAGAATCGGAATCATACTTTTTGCCTTCTGAATAATATTCCCACTCTCTAGATCCGCACCTCTGGCAATCTGCGCTTTCATGATCTTATCCGTCTCTTCTAAGAGAATCGGAATAAAGCGAAGAGCTATAGACATCATCATCGCAATCTCATGTACCGGAACTTTGATCTTGTTCAATGGTCTTAACAATCGCTCAATTCCGTCTGTCAGCTCATTTGGCGTCGTTGTCAAGGTCATGATCGAAGAACCAATGATCAAATACACAAGACGAAGCACCATATATACAGATGCCCGCAAACCATCTTCTGTAATCTTAATAAATCCAATGGACAATAAAATCTTTCCGCTGGATGTAAAAAACAGATTAAAGATTGTAGTCATCATCAATAGTAGGATGATTGGTTTCAATCCTTTTGTAATAAATTTAAACGGTACTTTGGAAGTTCGGATTACGGCAATCAAAAAGATGGTGCAAATTGCATACCCCAACACACTTTTGAATAAAAACAGTGAAATCAAATAGGCAAGTGTACATACGATCTTCACTCTCGGATCTAATCTATGTATCACACTATTGGTTGGATAATACTGTCCTATTGTTATATCTCTTATCATAATACTTTCACAATCTCCTCTACTGCTTCCTCAATCGTTGTTGCTGATACATCTACCGGAAGTCCTTTTTCCTTCAGCGCATGCATAATATACGTCACCTGAGGCGCCGCAAGCCCTACCGTTTCTAATTCCTTATAATGCGCAAACACCTCTTTCGGTGTTCCATCATACAATTTACTTCCATGATTCATAACGATCAGACGGTCTACATATTTTGCAATATCCTCCATACTGTGAGAAACAAGGATCACTGTCATATCACTTTCTCTATGAAGCTTGGCAATCTGATCTAAGATTTCATCACGGCCAGCCGGATCTAAACCTGCAGTCGGTTCATCTAATACAAGCACCTTCGGACGCATAGCAAGCACACCTGCAATGGCTGCTCGACGTTTTTGTCCCCCTGACAAATCAAACGGTGACTGTTTATAAAATTTTTCCGGGAATCCAACTGCCTGTAATGCTTCTATCGCTCTTTTTTCACATTCTTCTTTAGATAGACCTTGATTCTTCGGTCCAAAGCATACGTCAGAGAGAACGTCTACTTCAAAAAGCTGGTATTCCGGATACTGGAATACTAATCCTACTTGGCTTCTTAAGTTCTTCATATTATAACCGTCTGCGTAGACATTTTCTCCGTTAAAATAATATGCACCGTCTGTTGCTTTCAAAAGTCCGTTCAAATGTTGGATCAATGTAGACTTTCCGGAGCCGGTATGTCCGATAATTCCAACAAACTGCCCGTGTGGGATTTCAAGGCTAACATCTTTTAAGGCATGTTTTCGATAAGCAGTACCTTCTCCGTAAATATAATTGATATGTTCTAATTTGATTGACATAATTCTTTTACCAACTCCTCTATACTGAGAATTCCGTCCGGCAGCTTGACACCTTTTTTCTGAAGTTCATATGCCAAAAGAGTCACCTGCGGAACATCCAACCTGTACTTTTTCAATTCTTCTACACGGCTGAAAATTCCTCGCGGAGTTCCTTCCATCACAACATGTCCTTTATCCATTACAATGACGCGATCTGCCCCTACAACCTCTTCCATATAATGAGTGATTAGGATAACCGTCACCTTTTCTTTTCTTCGAAGCTCTTCTATCGTCTGAATCACTTCTTTTCGACCATTCGGATCTAACATCGCAGTCGGCTCATCCAGAACAATACATTTTGGCTGCATAGCAATTACACCGGCAATCGCTACTCTCTGCTTCTGTCCTCCCGACAACTTATTCGGTGAATGATGGCGATACTCGATCATACCGACTTTTTGAAGACTCTTCTCCACTCTCTCCCAAATCTCATCTGTTGGCACTCCAAGATTCTCAGGTCCAAAGCCAACATCTTCTTCCACAACTGTCCCGATGATCTGGTTGTCCGGGTTCTGAAACACCATTCCTGCCGTCTGTCTGATGTCCCAGACTTGTTCCATGTCTTTCGTGTCTCTTCCGTTTACCCACATCGTTCCGCCGGTCGGTGTCAGAATCGCATTCATTTGCTTTGCCAATGTAGATTTCCCCGAACCATTATGTCCAAGAATTGCAATGAACTGCCCCGGTTCTATGTCGAGATCCACTTCATCGATCGCTCTGTGCATTCCGATGATATTTCCTTCGTCATCCATTTTTTCATATTCAAATACTAATTTTTCTGTCTTAATCATGCTCATACGCGTTTCCTCTTTTAATCACGTTGTTGCTGTGTGTATTGTACTGCAACTACTTCGGATTTGCAACAGTCGCTTTCTCCGTATTTACAACTAAGATTCCGATACTCACACAGATCAAAGCAATTACTGTTTTCAAAGATGCAATTTGCTCTCCAAGAAGAATTGCGGAGAGGGCAACTCCAAAAATCGGAATGCTGAATGCAAATATCGTAACCTTTCCTACCGGATTGTATTTTAGAAGTGTTGTCCAGATACAGAAAGATATCGTTGTTAGTAATGCCAGGTAAACAAGCAGCAATGTTGATTTTACTGTAAAGCCTGTTACATGCCCTCCTGCAAAGAATCCAATCAAAGCCAATACACCGCCTCCGAATAGCAACTGGTATGCAGTCAGCGTCATTGGAGATTCTCGGTGGGAAATCAATTTCAATGTAACGGAACTTGTTCCATACATCACAGCACATATAAATACAAAGCCTTCTCCCGTAAGCTTGAATCCACTGCCCCATGCTCCCGGCGCAATGTTAATGATAATTACCCCCGCAAATCCCAAGATGCAACCTAAAGCTTTTCTCCACGTCATCTTCTCAGATTTGATCAAAAGAGGCGCCACAAGAATCGATACAAATGCATTCGCAGCATTGATTACAGACCCTTTTGCTCCTGTAGTATTTGCTAATCCAATATAGAAAAAGAAATACTGCAATGTTGTCTGTAATAATCCCTGTCCACACACATAAGGAATCGATGATTTTTTCATGGTAAGAATCCTTTTTTCAAACATACAGCCTAATATCCATGTAAAGATTCCTGCCAGAAAAAATCGATATCCCGCAAATAAAATCTGACTTCCTACTTCTTCAATACAAAATAAATCGTAGCCAATCTTGACGCATGGAAATGCACTGCCCCACAAGGCACAGCATACCAATGCAAGAATGGCTACGACACTTGGTTTCCTCATAAATTTTTCCATGTTCTTTCCTCCATTCTTCAACCTTTTCCATTTTAACGAAGAATGGTGGATTATTCAAGTCCTCCTTACAAGACTTCTCCTTTTCTTACACAACCGATTCCTAATCCGCCCGGTCCGATATGACAGCCAATACTGAGTGTCAACGGATAATGCATGATCTTTTCCCCCGGAAATGTCTTTTCCAATTCTTTTTTCCACATTTCCAAAGTTTCCGGTTCCATATAGGTGTTGGCAATTCCCAAATATAGTTCTCCCTTCTCATGCAGCTCATGAAATCTTCCATCTATATCCTTTTTTAATGCTTTGCACATTGTCTTAAATGCGGATTTCATTCCACGTACTTTCGCAAAAGCATCCAGTTTCTCTCCTTGAATTGTCAAAACCGGTTTGATATTCAATACTGTTCCGATCGTTGCTCCCGCAGCAGTAACTCTTCCGCCTTTTTTCAAATATTCCAACGTATCTACTGCAATATAAATACTGGCATCTAACGCTTCTTTTTCAAGCATCTCGCAAATTTCTGCTCCTGACATTCCTTTTTCTGCCATTTCGAGCGCATCAAAGACTGACTGTGCCTGTGTGACAGAAATTCTGTGATTGTCTACAACATGAACTCTGCCCTCATAATCTTGTGCAAGCATCTTGGCATTGGCGCAGGAACTACTAAGTCCACTTGTCATCGGAATATAAACCACTTCCTCATGCTCCTTTAAGAGTTCGTCCCACATATCCATCACGATACCCGGCGATGGCAATGATGATGTAATCTCAACACCTTCTGCCTGCTTTCTATAAAATTCTTCTATTGTAATATCTACGCCCTCATAATATGTAATTCCTTCAATGATAACTGGCATTGGGATAATAGAAACTCCCAGTTTTTTGCCTTCTTCCGGGAAAATTCCACAATTGCTGTCTGCCATGATTGCAACTTTTTGCATAAATGATCTTCCTTTCCAATAACTGACACATTGACCGATATTTTAACACATGTTAAAATTATAGCAATTGAATAGTTGTAGTCAATTTACAATATTTGATTTTTGTAAATTACTTATACAGATTGGAGAAATTGTAAACTATATGGAAGATAGACGTATTAAAAAAACAAAGAAAAATCTAAAAGAAACTTTGATCGAAATGCTTTCTGATATGACCTTTGAACAAATTACCATTACGGAACTATGCAAACGCGCAGATATAAGCCGTATCACATTCTATACGCATTACAATGACAAATATGCACTTGTGGACGATATTTTTCATGATATGATCCGCATCGGTACAGACAAATATAAAAAAATGCAGCACGAAAACAATCCAGACAGAAATTTGGCAGCAAATTATCGAAATGTCTTGTATACGCTTTTGGACTTATACTATGATAATTATCCGTTTTTCCGGCACACAAGACCGGATAAAAATCCATTTCTCGCCTTTTCTTTCTATAATTATGTATTAAAAACGATCGAAGCTTACACCGATCGAGAAGGAAAAACACTAAATCTTCGTTATTCCGCAAGAAAGATTGCCGGATTCCTCTGCTATGGTATCGTCGGATTCATCAATGAATGTCATGCAGAAAATATGCCTCTTGACCAAATTCGCGAAGAAGCTTCCCATCTTCTCACAAGCATCCTTACTTCCGATATTATTATGGAGTAACTATGAATTGCTTGATATCCGTTGACAAATATTTTTGCCCCCGATACAATAAGAGAAGAGAACAAAACAGAAAGGAAGATTTCAAAATGGCAAATCCAATTGTAACATTTGAAATGGAAAACGGAGACATCATCAAAGCAGAATTATATCCTGAGATTGCTCCAAATACAGTAAATAACTTCATCTCCCTTGTAAACGCAGGTTTTTACAATGGAATTATCTTTCACCGTGTCATCCGCGGCTTCATGCTTCAGGGCGGATGTCCACAAGGAACAGGTACAGGCGGACCAGGTTACAGCATCAAAGGAGAGTTCGCTCAGAACGGTTTCACAAACAATCTGAAACATGAACCAGGTGTTCTTTCTATGGCTCGTACTATGATGCCGAACTCTGCCGGTTCACAGTTTTTCATCATGCATGAAAAATCTCCACACCTTGACGGCGCTTACGCTGCTTTCGGTAAAGTAATCGAAGGTATGGACGTTGTCAACGCGATTGCAGAGACCGCTACAGATTTTCGCGACAAACCTCTGGAAGATCAGAGAATGAAAACAGTAACTGTAGAAACTTTCGGGGTTGATTATCCAGCACCGGAAAAAATGTAAGATTTCTTTTAAAACTTCAGAATTTTAAAGGGCTCTTGACGAGCCCTTTTTTATACAAAACTATTTACGCATTCTCAATCCACATCTTTGCAAGTTCCAGCCATGTCTCACATTCTTTTTGTATTCCATTATCCGCGTACTTATTATAAGTAAGTTTTCCTGCCGTTCCAAGACCATGTCCCCCACGCTCATACATATGAAATTCCGTTGATATCCCATATTTTCTCAATGCCTGTACAAAGAAAATGGAATTTTCTACCGGTACTGTCTTATCATCAAATGCATGCCAGATAAATGTTCTCGGTGTATCTTCATTTACCTGTTTTTCTAAAGACATTTTCTCCAGAAGCTCTTCATACCGATTTCCCAACAATCTTTCAAAACTTCCTCTATGTGCTTTCTCACCACTTGTAATCACAGGATAACATAATATTTGTCCATTCGGTTGAAACCGCTTGCTATCGGCTCCAAGCATTTCTGTCAGTATGTCTTTCTTCCAGAAAACCCCAAGACTTGCAGCAAGATGACCTCCTGCTGAAAATCCGCATGTGATAATCTTTTTTTCATCTACATAAAACTCTTTTGCATGTTCTCTTACATACTTCACCGCAAGCGCAAGTTCTAGAAGCGCCGCCGGATATTCTGCCGGATACACAGAATAACGAAGTACTAACGCATGACACCCCATCGCCATGAATTTCAGTGCAATAAGTTCTGCCTCCCTGTCTGAAGTCATCTGGTAACCTCCTCCCGGGCAGATTATAACTGTCGGGCGCAGAAGTCCATCATGTAATTCTTTGGAATTATCCAAAAAATATGTATAGAGCTTTCCATTCGCCGTCGTACCTTCCTGTTTCAAATCAATGACTTGATGTATCATTTTTTCCTCCTTACCTTGCTACAAACACATATTTCTTTTCATTGGAAAGACTAGGTTCATATATATAACCATTCCAGTCAAACTTTTTGATATCTTCCGGATCTTCAATTCGCTTCTCCATCACATACTGCACCATATGACCTCTTGCCATCTTCGCTAGCGTCGCAAGCGTCTTTAACTTTCCTTTGTGCATAGTCAAAAATTCCACATCAATCAGGCAATCTTTTTTCGCATATTTTCTCACGCACTTCGCATATTCTTCCGAAGCCAAATTGAGCACAATCTCCTCATCACGATACACTTCCTGATAAATCTCGTTTCCCCAGAACTCATAGAGAGTATGACCTTCAATCGGAATTTTGCATTGCATTTCCAATCTGTAAGGCTGAATTTCATCCAATGCACCAAGCGCTCCATAGCACGCACTTAATATCCGCAAATGCTCCTGCGCATATTGTAACGTCTCCAAATCCCAGTTCACCGCATCCATGTGCTTAAATACCAGCCCATCATATGTCAATACTGCTGCCGTCCCCTCTTTTTCCATAGAAAATGCCTGTATATCTACAAATGCTTCGCCAGCTAATTTTTCATTGATCTTCATATAGCTTTCCAAATCCCAAGGCGTACACTTTTTCAAAGTTTGGATAACTGTTTCTGTTTTCTCCGGGAATCTGCATTTATAAAGCGTAAGCTCCTCTCGCGTTCTAACCTTCATATTTTTTGCCGGTGAAATAATCGTTCTCATTTCTATTCTCCTGTTCTACTCTGATTTTACGGTATTATAAAACACAACTCCAAGTATGATCGCTCCTCCGATCAGCTCCTTCCCTGTCGGAATCTCGTGTAACAAAAAGATTGCCGCCACAATCCCATACACCGATTCCAAACCGGATATGATCCCTGCTGTCTGCACTCGAATATGTTTTAGTCCTTCGATAAACATGGAATGTGCGATTGCCGTACATACAATCCCATACAATAAAAGTCCTGCCACGTCCATCTTGGTTACTGTCGGACGTATGAAAAACATTGCCGGAAGCAAAACGATCGCCGCAGATCCCTGTTCATAAAATGAAACGATACTTCCTTGATAGGTACTGACAAACTTCCGGTTCCAAAGGGACAGCACCGCATAAGAAAAACTGCACACCATTCCAAGCAGTACCCCTTGCGTCATGCTGTTGGAAAGCTGAAACTCCGGCACGATAAACAATACCCCCGCCAGCATAACAAATGCACTGATCACACTGGACGTCTTTAATTTTTCATGAAACAAATACGGCTCCAAAAACGTAACAAATAATGGGAATGTAGAAAATGTGATTGTTCCCACTGCCACTGTCGATAATTGAATCGATAACATGAATGTCGTCCAATGAACGGCAAGAATAATACCCGCTATTAAAAAAGCGCCATAATCCTTCTTATTTGTTAATCGAATCTCCGTTTTCCTCATCTTTAGCATCAACCATAAAAATAACGAAGAAAACAGCACCCTTCCAAAGGTAATCACAATCCCCGGAAGATCTACCATCTTCGCAAATAAACTGGACATTCCAAATAATAAAACTGCAATATGAACTTGCCAAAGTCCTTTTTTCTGTGTATTCATCTCTCTTCCTCACATCTTTATTCTGATTTCTATTATATAAAATCCATGCATAAATGCAATATTTGACAAAGAATAAACGATACTTGTTACTTCCTTCACCTCATGCTATACTTTTAGAAAACGTACTGATTATGAAGGGTAACACCTAAGTAAAAAGGCGCACAGAATGAAAAATCAAGGGGATTCTATACCCTTTTCATGCCTTGCGTCTTATGATGCAAGGCATTTTTTTGTTACAAATCCAAACAATAAGGAGGAATTATGGATACACGAATCGCACTAATTGGCATCATCGTAGAAAGTCACGAATCCATTGAACAATTGAACGCTCTTTTGTCAGAATACGGAGACTATATCATCGGACGCATGGGAATTCCCTACCGGGAGAAAAAGGTTTCTATCATAAGCGTTGCCATCGATGCACCTAATGATGTCATCAGCTCTCTTTCCGGAAAACTGGGAATGCTGCCCGGTATCAATACAAAAACAACTTACACAAAGCAATAAGGGAGCACATATGAAACAACTCATCGACAAACTAAGAGAAAATGGGAATTTGTCCAAAGAAGAATGGACAGCTCTGATTCAAAATCGAACGCCAGAGCTTGCAGACTATGTCTTTCAACATGCACGAGAAGTACGAGAACTTCATTATGGAAAAGATGTCTATATCCGAGGACTCATGGAATTTACCAACTATTGCAAAAACGATTGCCTCTACTGCGGCATTCGAAAAAGTAATGGAAATGTCACTCGGTATCGTCTAACGAAAGAACAGATTTTATCCTGCTGCGAAAGCGGTTATCAGTTAGGATTTCGAACCTTCGTACTCCAAGGAGGAGAAGACGGATATTTTACCGATGACCGCATGCTTGATATCATTCAGGAAATCCGCAACACTTATCCAGATTGCGCCATCACCCTTTCCATCGGTGAAAAATCTTTTGAAACGTATCAAGCGTTTTTCGATGCCGGAGCAGATCGATATCTTTTACGACATGAAACATACAATGCAGCGCATTATTCCAAACTGCATCCGACAAGCTTAAGTGCCAAAGCAAGACAACAATGTCTTTGGGATTTAAAAACGATTGGTTATCAAGTCGGTACCGGATTCATGGTAGGCTCTCCCTACCAGACTGCAGAAAATCTCGCAGAAGACATGCTGTTTCTGAAAGAACTGAATCCACAGATGGTTGGCATCGGCCCATTCATTCCGCACCATGACACCCCGTTCAAAGACTTCCATGGCGGAACATCAGAACTCACACTTTTCATGCTCGGACTCATCCGCTTGATGCTTCCAAAAGTTCTATTACCGGCAACAACCGCCCTTGGCACTATCGCACCAGATGGTCGAGAACGTGGAATCTTAGCCGGAGCCAACATCATCATGCCGAACCTGTCTCCGGTAGATGTCAGAAAAAACTATAGCCTATATGACAACAAACTCTGTATGGGCGCTGAATCCGCAGAATGCATTGCTGATTTAAAACAACGAATGAAATCTATCGGTTATCATATCGTAATTGCCCGCGGCGACTCGCTCAATTAAAAAGGGACAGGGCATTTTTCAAAAAGGGACATAGAAAAAGTAAATTAGGGACGTAGTAAAGTGTAAAAAGTGTACGTCCCCAAAGGAGGAAATTATGTACAATCCAGCTTCAAAAAATCCAGATGAATTTATCAACCACGAGGAAATCTTAGAAACTCTTGCCTACGCTGAGGCAAACAAGCATAATGAAGAGTTGATTTCTTCTATCATCGAGAAAGCAAAACTTCTAAAAGGTCTGACACACCGAGAAGCAGTTGTGTTGTTAGATTGTGATATCGAGGAGAAAAACCAAGAGATTTATGCTCTTGCAGAGCAGATCAAAAAAGATTTCTACGGCAATCGTATCGTAATGTTTGCGCCGCTTTACCTCTCCAACTACTGTGTAAACGGTTGCACTTACTGTCCATACCACATGAAAAACAAACATATTGCCCGTAAAAAGTTGACACAGGATGAGATTCGCAAAGAAGTTATCGCCTTGCAGGATATGGGACATAAACGTCTTGCTCTTGAAACGGGGGAAGATCCTGTAATGAGCCCAATTGAATATGTATTAGAATCGATCAAAACGATTTACAGCATCAAACATAAAAATGGTGCCATCCGCCGTGTCAATGTAAATATCGCGGCAACGACTGTAGAAAACTACAGAAAGCTAAAAGAAGCCGGCATCGGAACTTATATTTTATTCCAGGAAACTTATCACAAGGAAAGTTATCTGGAACTTCATCCAACAGGACCAAAGCATGATTACGATTATCACACAACTGCTATGGATCGTGCAATGGAAGGTGGTATTGATGATGTAGGTATCGGCGTTCTCTTCGGGCTTGATAAATACCGCTATGAGTTAGCCGGACTTTTGATGCATGCAGAACATTTAGAAGCCGTATACGGTGTTGGCCCACATACGATCAGCGTTCCAAGACTTCGCCATGCCGATGATATTGACGCAGATTCTTTTGACAACGGTATCGATGATGACACATTTGCAAAAATCGTAGCATGTATCCGTATCGCTGTTCCATATACGGGCATGATCATTTCTACAAGAGAAAGTAAAGCTTGCCGTGAACGCGTACTCCACCTTGGCGTTTCTCAGATCAGCGGTGGTTCTAAGACAAGCGTCGGCGGATACGCAGAACCGGAACCGGAAGATAACAAATCTGAGCAGTTTGATGTCAGTGATACTCGTACTTTGGACGAAGTAGTGAAATGGCTTATGGATCTAGGATATATCCCAAGCTTCTGTACTGCCTGCTACCGTGAAGGAAGAACAGGCGACCGTTTCATGTCACTTTGCAAAAGCGGACAGATTCAAAACTGCTGCCAGCCAAACGCATTGATGACCTTAAAAGAATACTTAATGGACTACGCTTCCGAAGCTACGAAAAAAGTAGGCGAACATGTGATTGAAGAAGAAATCAAACAGATTCCAAACGAAAAGGTTCGTCAGATTGTTATCGAGAATCTAAAAGCAATTGAAAACGAAAATCGCCGCGACTTTCGATTCTAGGAGGTTCCTATGAGTTTAAACAGCACACCTTCTGCCGACAGAATCCATATTGGAATCTTCGGCAGACGTAATGCTGGGAAATCCAGCATTATCAATGCCATCACCGGACAGAATCTTGCCATTGTCTCCGACATTAAGGGAACAACAACCGATCCGGTTTTAAAAGCAATGGAACTCCTCCCTCTTGGTCCGGTTGTCTTAATCGACACTCCCGGATTAGATGACGAAGGAGAATTAGGCGAACTTCGTATCAAAAAAGCTTACCAGATTTTGAATAAAACCGATATTGCCTTACTTGTAGTGGATAGTTCTATTGAAATGACTATAGAGGACGAGAAGATTCTCTCACGAATCCAAGAAAAGAGGATTCCCTACTTAATCGTAAAAAATAAATGTGATTTGCTTTCCGAAACATTTCCTATGGAGGAGCATACCATTTTTGTCAGTGCGGCAGATGGAAAACATATTGCAGAACTAAAGGAACGAATCGCAGCCCTCGTCCCTTCCGACGAAACGTCGAGTCCTATTGTACGAGATCTTCTGCAGCCTAGTGATTTCGTTGTGCTTGTTGTTCCAATTGACGCATCTGCACCAAAAGGACGATTGATTTTACCACAACAACAAACTATTCGAGATATTTTAGAAGCAGGAGCCGTTTCCGTTGTCGTAAAAGATACAGAGTTAAAAGAAACACTTAATAATCTAGGAAAAAAACCTACCCTTGTCATTACCGACAGTCAAGCATTCAAAGAAGTGGCAAAAATTGTACCTGAAGATATTCCTCTCACTTCTTTCTCTATTCTTTTTGCAAGACATAAGGGAGATTTGGACATTGTGGCCAATGGCGCACATGCTATTGAACAGTTAAAAGATGGAGACACCATCTTAATCTCCGAAGGCTGTACACACCACAGACAATGCGAAGATATCGGAACGGTCAAGATTCCACGCCTTCTGAAAAACTATACGCAAGCAGATTTGAATTTAGAATTTACGAGTGGAACAGAATTTCCGGAAGATTTATCAAAATACAGCCTAATCATTCATTGCGGCGGCTGTACTTTAAACGAACGAGAGATGAAATACCGTCTCCGCTGTGCCAAAGATCAGAATGTACCGATTACCAACTACGGAACAGCTATTGCACATATGAATGGAATTTTAAGACGTAGTTTAGAACCATTCGCTTAATAAAAAATAACCCATATTCCAACCATTTGCAGAACAAAGATTATCGGCACTCCAATATAGAACTTTGGTTTCTTCGTCTTGTGACGAAATATCTGCATTCCTAAAAACGCTCCAATGGAGCCTCCGATTACCGCAACACTCAAAAGTGTAGCCTCAGGAATCCTCCATTGGTGACGTTTTGCCTTCTGCTTATCTAAACCATATAGGAAAAATGCAATTGCATTAATCATACACACATAAATTATTATATTTCTCATTTTCTTACCTCCACAATCATGATATAATAGAAATAATGAAATTGTAAACAGATCAGGAGGAAAACCATGAATTTTCTTAGTATTTTTGATGTGATCGGTCCAAACATGATTGGTCCATCCAGCTCCCATACAGCCGGCGCCGTAGCCATCGCTCTTCTTGCAAGAAAGATGTACGGACGTCCAATTAAAAAAGTTACGTTTACCCTTTATGGTTCTTTTGCCAAGACATACAAAGGACACGGCACAGACAAAGCGCTTCTTGGTGGAACACTTGGCTTTGATACAGATGATGAAAGAATCCGAGATGCATTTCAGATTGCAGACGAAATGGGCGTAGAATACCATTTTATCCCAGATGAAAAAACAATAACAAACCATCCAAATACAGCTGATATTTTCTTTGAAGATGAAGACGGCCATACACTATTTGTACGCGGCGAATCCATCGGCGGTGGCAAAATGAAGATTGTACGCATCAACAACATTGATGTAGAATTTACAGGTGAATACAGTACCCTTATCGTTCAACAGATTGATAAACCTGGTGTGGTCGCACACATTACACACTGCTTGAGCGTTCACAATATCAATATTGCATTCATGCGTCTTTTCCGTGAAGACAAAGGCACTACTGCATTTACAGTTGTAGAATCCGACGAACCGATTCCACGGGATATTTTACAGTATATCAAGATCAATCCAAATGTACAGGATTTGATGCTCATCGAGATGTAGGAGGTATGGAAAATGGATTTTTATAACGGACAAGCTTTATTAGATATATGTGAAAAAGAACAGATTAAAATATCGGTTGCTATGAAAGAACGGGAAGTGACAATGGGAACACTGACAAATGAAGAAGTAGATAAGAAGCTTGAAAAAGTTCTTGAAATCATGCATAACTCTTCCCACCGTCCAATCGAAAAACCGGGCAAATCCATCGGTGGATTAATCGGCGGAGAAGCCAAACTGATCCACGACCATGCTGAAACTTCGCAGAGCGTCGCTGGTTCTATACTTTCCAAAGCAATGGCATACAGTATGGCTGTTTTGGAAGTGAACGCCTCCATGGGACTCATTGTTGCCGCTCCGACTGCAGGCTCTTCCGGTGTTCTTCCGGGAATCTTAATGGCGCTTCAGGAAGAAAAAGGGTTCTCTGACGAGGAGCTTTACAGCGGTCTTCTCAACGCCAGCGCCGTAGGATATATTTTGATGCGTAATGCCTCTGTGTCAGGAGCAGAAGCCGGATGCCAGGCTGAGGTTGGCGCAGCATCTGCTATGGCTGCGAGCGCCATCGTTGAACTGATGGGCGGAACACCAAAACAATGCTTATCTGCTGCTGTACATGCTATGTCTAACTTACTTGGACTTGTGTGTGATCCAATCGCCGGACTTGTAGAGGCTCCATGTCAGACACGAAATGCCATCGGTGTTGCGAATGCTATCACCTCCGCAGAACTTGCTTTGGCAGGTGTAGAACATCCAATTCCATTCGATGAAATGGCAGAATCCATGTACCATGTAGGAAAAAGCCTTCCTTTCGAATTACGCGAAACTGCAATGGGCGGATGTGCCGGTACTCCGACCGGTTGCAAATTAGGTTGCGCTATTTGCGGAAAATAATTCTAATTACAAAAAATTTCTATACTATAAGAAAGGGTTCCAAGGTCAATCTGCTATGACCTTAGAACCCTTTTTCCATAAGAAAGTATCATTAAAATGTTTTTTTCTTTCTTGCCATTACAACACTTTGAATTACAAGGAATACACAAAGCATTGCAGCAATTGTAATTCCTGTCCACCATGCTTGATCTAATCCCGCAGATGATACGATATTTTGAATAGTGCTAAGTGAAAGAACACCGAAGAATGTTCCCGCAATATTACCAACACCACCTGTGAGCATCGTACCACCGATAATGGAAGATGCAATTGCATTCATTTCCATACCACTTGCATGAGATGGCGCTCCGGAACCTACATAGAGGAAGTACACATATCCTCCGATACCTGCCAAGAGACCGCAGAGTACATGTGCGATAAATCTCGTTCTTTTGACATTGATTCCGAGCATTAAAGCACTTTGTCTATTGCCTCCAACTGCATAGAAATTACGTCCAAGCTTTGTCCAGCGAAGCACACAGAACAGAATCACTACTATCAAAAGAGCTACTATTACACCGATACTTACATAAGCATCTACATATTTTCCAAGACGATTGACAGATCCTAATCCCGGAACTGTAATGCGTGTTCCTTTTAATGCAACAAACGCTTCATTCTCCACATTAAATGGATTCGTATGTACAATGGTTGTCATACCTCGCGCAAAGAACATTCCTGCAAGTGAAACAATAAATGGCTGAATATCCAAGTATGCTACGAGAAATCCTTGTACAAGACCGAATGCAAGGCCGATACCCAATGCAAGAAGTATCGACATAAAGATATTACCATCTTTATAATCAAGATATACTGCACAGCTCATACTAACAAGCGCTACGACTCCGCCGACGGAAATATCGATTCCACCCGTAATCATAACAATACTCATTCCGCATGCTGTAATGATCAATGCTGCATTCGAATTTAAAATATTAAGAAACGTCTGTGGTTTTAAGAAACCTTCTCCCAAAAAGACAACTGCTCCAATGTACATCAGTAAAAATACCACAATTGTAATTGTCAGCAATAAATTTGTATCTGAAAGATTTTTTATTTTCTTTTTCATCTTAGCCGACCTCCTTTGTCTGTGGTTTTAATTTCTTACTAAATTCTCCCAATTTTTCTCTAACCGTTGGTGCGCTTAATACAACAAGAGCAATAACTACAACTGCTTTGTATGCCGGAAGTGCATCAGACTGCACGTTGAATTTGTAGAGTGTTGTTGTTAAAAACTGAATGACGTACGCTCCTAAAATAGAAGCCATCATATTAAATTTACCACCGCTTAACGCATTTCCTCCAAGAGCTACTGCAAGAATAGCATCCATCTCAATATCTTTTGCGATAACTGAATAGTTGATAGATGACAGGCGGCTTACTTTGATCAAACCAACAACTGCCACACACAATCCAAGAATAACAAATGTAAGGAATTTAATAAATGTCGGATTGAGTCCGTTCAATCTTGATGAACTTTCATTGATACCCACAGATTGTGTGTACAATCCTAGATTTGTAAATTTCAAGGCAAGCATTGTGATAATTACACAAATTGCCGCAATGAAAAATGGTGTCGGAATCGCTATTCCCGGAATGAATCCGCCAAAATATGTGAATGTCTTATCACTTACAACCGGAAGCTCATTATTATTGATCCATGCTGCAATCGAACGACCTGCTGTGTAGAGGATCAAAGTTGCAACCATCGGCTGAATCTTAAAATGAGCTACAAGCACACCGTTAAACGCACCAAATAACATCGCTACTACGCACGCTACAAGAAATGCTACAATAATCGGAGCCTGAAGTTCTTCCGGTCTTGAATTTCTTCCACAAAGCACTCGTAAGATCACACTACCTGCGATTGCAATCGCAGCGCCAACACTGATATCCTGTCCGCCGGTTGCAGCTGTTACAAGCGTCATACCGATCGCAAGGATTGCAAGCTCTGAGCCATAATCAAGAATCGTGATTAAATATCCGGAAAGAACCGGATCTCCGGCGCTGTTATGACCTAACGTAATCTTGAAAAATGATGGATCAACGATTAGGTTAAATACCGCAAGGACAACAAGCGCGGCAAGCGGAATAAAAAGTTGCGCTCTGAATAATTTTGCTATTGCATGTTCTTTTTTCTGCATGATTACTTGTCACCTCCTGCAATCGTACCCATAATTTTATTCTGTGTCAGATCTTCTCCTTTGAGTTCTCCAACCACTTTTCGGTCACGCATTACAACCAATCTCGAACATGTACGAAGCATCTCGTCTGTTTCTGAAGATATAAATGTAACTCCCATACCTTCCGAAGCAAGCTTTAATACAAGTTTCTGAATCTCAGTCTTTGTTCCAATGTCAATTCCTCGTGTCGGTTCATCCAAGATCAAATATTCCGGATGTGTAAACAGCCATCTCGCAAGAATAACTTTCTGCTGATTACCACCGGACAGAGATTTGATCGGCGTATCTGCTGATGCTGTCTTGATCTCTAAAAGTTTGATATATTCATCCGCAATCTTATATTGCTCCGCTTTTGAGAATGGTTTAAAGAATCCTCGAAGCACCTGCTGCGCAAGAATAATATTCTCTCTTACAGAAAGATCTCCGATAATACCGTCTCTTTTACGGTCTTCCGGAAGATATGCGATTCCTTGTTTCATTGCATCGATCGGTTTTTTGATTTTTACTTCTTTTCCATTTTTCTTTACTTTTCCTTGAAGCACTCTATCTGCACCGAAAATCGCTCTTACACATTCACTTCGTCCTGAACCTAAAAGTCCGGTAAATCCATTGACTTCTCCTTTATCAATGTGGAAATCAAATGGTTTGATTCCGGCATCTGATTGAAGACCTTCCACTTCAAAAATCGGCGTTCCTGCATCCTCACTCTTGTAAGCCTGTTCTTCACTCTTGATTTCTGACATATCGTCATATTCTTTTCCAAGCATCTTTGATACAAGCTGTACTCTCGGGAGGTTCTCAATCTCATACTCTCCCACCAGCTTACCGTCACGAAGAACCGTAATCTTATCGCACACTTCATATACCTGATCTAAGAAATGTGTTACAAAGATAATTCCTACTCCTTTTGCTTTTAAGTCTCGCATCAACTTAAACAATTTTTCAACTTCCTGATCGTCCAATGATGAGGTAGGTTCATCCAAAATCAAAACTTTACAGTCCATATCTACCGCACGTGCAATCGCAACCATCTGCTGAATCGCAATGGAACAGCTGGAAAGCTGCTGGGTTGCTTTTGCCGGAATGTCCAAAGATTTCAAAATCTTATCTGCATCCGCATTCATTCTTTTCCAATTCTGTCCGATTCCTTTTCCACGTCCAATGTACATATTTTCTGCAACAGATAAATTCGGGCATAACGTAATCTCTTGATACACAGTACTGATTCCAAGACGCTGTGCATCTTGCGGAGAATGAATCGCCGCTTCCTTATCCATTCCCTTTAAAAAAATCTTACCTTCGTCTTTCGTATAAACTCCTGTCAGCACTTTAATCAAGGTAGATTTTCCGGCGCCGTTTTCTCCCATCAGTGCATGAATTTCACCCTCACAAAGTGTGAAATCTACATTTTGGAGAGCCTTTACACCAGGAAAACTTTTATATATATTACGCATTTCCAATACGGATTTTTCTTTCACCAGCTTCGTCTCCTTTCTATAAGCCATATAAAATGCGGCGCGCGTACTACTACGCTGCGCCGCACGCTTTCAACTATTTTTTTACTCTCATCTATCGGATATTAGATACCGTATTTATCAATATCTTCCTGTGTAATTGTTGCAGCATCGAATCCTTTTTCTTCCATAATGATTGTTTTTTCTGTTGGTTCTTCTCCTGCCTCAACCTGTTTGATTACTTTGTCAATGTAAGAAGCCTGGAATGGATTACACTGTCCATCGTAGTTCCATTTTCCTGCAAGCACTTCTTCTAATGCCCATTTATTACAGTCAAATCCCATAACAACTACTTCACCGTCTACACCATGAGAAATATTTGCTTTATCAAGAGCTGCTACAGCACCTTTTGCCATATCATCGTTTTCTGCATAAATGACATTGAATTTTTCACCTGAGTCAATAACTGACTGTACAATCTGCTGTGCTTTTTCTGCATTCCACTCTGCTGTCTGCTGTGTAACAAGCTTCCATCCATCAGATGCAACTGCTGCGTCAAGAGCTCCTGAACGTCCCTTCTGAGCTGCTGAACCCATAACACCCTGAATATGGATTACATTGTATTCTGAAAGCTTCTGATCTCTTAACCAATTAACTGCTGTTTCACCTTCTTTGTCCATATCTGAAACGATAGAAGCTAAGTAAAGGCTCTCGTCTGCATCAATTGTACGGTCAAATAAGATTACTCCGATTCCTGCATCTTGTGCATCCTGAAGAACTGTATCCCATCCTGATGTATCTGCTGCTGAAAGAAGAAGATAATCCACACCGTCCTGTACAAATTTCTGAGCTGCTGTGATCTGTTCATCATTCTTTAAGCTGTAAGCAAATGAAGCATCATATCCGTTCTCTTCTGTAAACATTGCTTTCAAATCTTTGTCATTTGCTGTACGATATCCGGATTCATTTGGGTCATTGTTGATAATACCAACTTTGATCAATTCATCTCCTTTTGCTACATCACCAGCTGCAGGCTCTGCTTCTTTTTTACCGCAACCTACAACCATTGTCGCTACCATAGCTGCACATAATAATAAACTTACGAGTTTCTTTTTCATGTTAAAACTCCTCCCTTAATAAAATTGTACCGGTTTTTCTGTCCTCTCCGGTTATTTGAATAAACTATACTTCTTTTTTATCAAAAGAGAAACCAACTAATTTCCGCAAAAAGTTCATAATTTTTTTCTTTTTTTGCGTTTTCATTAGTTGGTTTGTTTTTTTATGAAAAAAGTTAGATATTTTTTGCTTCGATCACAATCTTGGCTTCCGTTCCAACATTTTCCACACTTTCTATATAAAGTCCAAAGTTATCCCCATAGTAATGTCGTATTCTTTGATTTACATTCGCAAGTCCAAAGCTTCCGGTCTTTCGTTCTTTTGGCCCTTTTTCAATATTTTCTCGTAACTGCTCCAGTTCATCTTTTGTCATACCTTTACCATTGTCCAGCACTTTAAAGATTAGGTTTTCATTTTCTTTCATTCCAATCACACGAATCAGACTTTTTCCACGTTTTAATTTCACTCCGTGGTAAAGCGCATTTTCCACAAGTGGCTGCAGCAAAAGTTTTGGAATGATATAAGAATATATCTCCTCATTAATATCAATCTCATAATCCATAATATCCTGATACCGAAACTGTTGAATCTTCAAGTAACTTTCAATATGAGATTCTTCCTCTTTGACAGTAATCTTATCACGTCCCTGACACAAGGTTGTACGAAAAAAATCCGAAAGTGAAGTGACCATCGCTACTGCCTCTTCATTCCGGTTATCTTCTGCCAGCCATACGATAGTATCCAATGTATTATATAAAAAATGTGGATTGATTTGCTCCTGCAAAAGCTGAGTTTCCATCAGATGCAGATTTCTTTCCTTTTCTTTGATATCCTCCACCAAATTCCCGATTTCTTCTGTCATCGTATTAAAACTCTGAGACAAAATAGAAATCTCATGGATACTTCCGCTTTTCGATCGAACAGAAAAATCACCTTCTGCAACCTTTCCTGTCAAATTACATAATTTTTGGATCGGCTCCGTTACGCTCTTCAAGGCTTTGTAAGTAAGTGTAAGCGCTGATAATACAGCGATGATTGCAATTCCGATGCAAAGGCTATATACCCGTCTGTTATGTTTCTCCAAAGCTGCCCCTACATCTTCCAAATTACCGGTTTCTACTCGAATATATTCTAAGATAACGTCTTGGATCACTTCTGTCAGCATATAGATATTCTCGTCCAAATACGCCATATTCTCTTCATAGTTTCCGCCGCCTTGAATCATCTCTTTCAAAGTCAATACATGTTTCTTCAAAGACTCCAACGTATTGTATAACCGTGATGCCCGATTTTGATTCACTTTTACCGTAGCAATTTTAGATAATTCAAAACATTTCTGCTCCATGTCATTGATATACGTTTCCGGATCTACAGTAACGATTCCATTGACCGTTGTTTCGCCATCTCCCAATTCTTCATATTCCTTATTGCCAATTACCGCAAGATAAATACTGTAGTCCATACGCTCTTTGAATTCTCTCGTCTGATTGGCATAAGTTACGCTTTTTGTAATCTCGGAATATGCTTTTGTTGCTTCCGTAAGTGAAAATAAGGCATAGATCAGAACAACCAGCATCGGAAGAAACGCTGCCAATGCAATCGCACTCAACTTTCCATTTAACGATCTGCTGTTTTGCTTTTTCATCTTGCCTATTCCTTTCGCCTTGCCCGATACTCTTTCGGAGAACACCCTTGTGTTTTCTTGAAAATATAACTAAAGTAATGTGGATCTTTATAACCGACTTCAAATCCAATCTCAGAAGTTTTCATAGAAGAACACATCAAAAGTTCTTTTGCCTTTTCCACTCTGACTTCCGTCAAATATTCAACAAATGTTTTTCCTGATTCTTTACTAAAAATAGAACTAAAATAACTTGGGCTCATACCTACATTGGCAGCGACTGTATTCAAAGAAATATCGTCCGCCATATAGTTTTGATCGATCATATCCTTCGCCGTTGCAATCAAATCCGAATATCTTCGTCCGCTTACCGCATCTCGAAGTTCAATCGCCTCGGAAAGCAAATAGGAAAGATATTTTTTCATCTCTTTCAAAGAATGTAAACTTTGAATAGCGCTCTGCAACTCTCCCACTTCTTTTTTTAGCTTCATATCCGTAATCGAAAATTTCTCACAAAAAGACATGATCACCATATAAATATCCATCACAACATACTGTCTGACAAGTGTAGATTTCAAACTGTCTGATTGTAATTGGTCTATGTATTCTTCAGAAAAAACTTCCACTTCCTCAAGCGTTCCGTTATTTAAGAATTTTTCCAATATTTCACGGGATTTACCAATCTCTACAAATCCCTTTGTCTCAATGTTTCGATTCTCCTGGATTTCATTGACTTCCTCAATGGACAGAATTTGATTTGCTTCTTTTGTAAAACGCGCCGCAAAAGCCTTCTCTGCTTCTCGAAAAGCCTGATTCAAATTACGGATTCGAACAACCGAGTTTCCCATTCCTCCAAAATATTCAAATCCTTCAAATTTTTCCATGCATGAACGAAGCTGCTTTGAAAACTTCCTGCTTTTCTCTTCCATCTGTGCTTCGTCTTCTCCTGTAAGAAGAAACGCCCATCCATCTACTCCACGCTGAAATGCATATGCTCCTTCTGTCTGCAATGCAATCCCTTCTAATTCCTCGCAAGCTTGAATCATCTTTTCCGTCTGCCTTCGATTCTCTGATGTTGTGAGAATTTTAAACAAGAGAATTCTGTAGCAGGAAGCGCTAAGTTCCATATCATACTTTTTCCCCGCTTCTACCGCCTCTGCCATAGAAATATCTCCCATAACAAGCCAGGAAAATAGTTTCATTTTGTCATGCTCTTGCTTTTCCCTCGTATCTTCCGAATAACGAACAAGCAATTCTTTTTCTTCACGTTCCTGTCGGATGATCTGCGCCACTTCTCCCAATGTCTCTAGCAGTTTTGCTGCGGAAACCGGTTTCAAGAGATATTCTGTAACACCTATCCGAATAGCAGCTTTCGCATATTCGAATTCATCATATCCACTCAGAATAATGATCTTGATATCCGGCAATTCTTTCTTGATCAGGCTACTAAGTTCCAGTCCATCCATAAAAGGCATTTTAATATCGGTAATCAAAATATCCGGCTTGGCCTTCAAAATCGCCGTATATGCCAGTTCCCCATCGCTTGCTTCTCCGGCAAAAATATATCCTTCTTTCTCCCAGTTGATACTCTTTTTGATTCCATTACGAATGATCATCTCATCTTCTACAAGAAACACTTTGATCGCTTCCGACATTTAATATTCCCTTCCTTCAATAATTTCTGCAGTAACCGGTACAATTTCATACCGTTTCCCACCTAACTGTATTTCAGGAACCTCTTCTCCATACATAAAAATCTGTTCCGAAACTTGTTGCTGTTTTATCACTTCTTCTCCTGCCTCCAATTTCCGGATTACTCGCTCTGCTCCCGGACCTTGCAGCGGATTACACTCCATATTAATCAGGATTTCTCCTTTCAGCGTACTTTCCAACCCTTTCCTCGTCGCATCAAAGGAAATCACCTGAATTCCATTATCAGTTCCTACTTGTTTCCCTGCATCTCGAATAGCGTCAATTACCCCCAATGCTTCATTGTCATTCTCACAGTATACGAAATTAATATTTTCGTACTTTTCAAGTAGCTCCTTCATAACTTCATATGACTTTGCCTGTGTATATTCTCCTGATTCTTGGGCAAGAAGATTCCAGCCATATTTTTCGGCTGTTTCTTCCAAAGCTTTTGATCGTTCCACCTGCGAAGTTGCTCCTATTGTTCCTTGAATGTTCACAATATTCACTTCCTCAATATGATGCTTATTGATATACTGGCGCAGTACTTCGCACGCTTTACGCCCTTGCATATAAAAATCAGATCCAATCCATGCTTCATAAAGTTGCTCATCTTCGACATCAATCATACGGTCAATCACGATCACCGGAATTTCTGCTCTTTTTGCTTCCTCAAGCACAGTATCCCATCCTTTTTCTACAACCGGAGAAAATACGATATAATCTACGCCTTGTTGTATAAATCCTCGAATTGCCCGAATTTGATTTGTTTGTTTCTGTCTCGCATCCTCGAAAAGAAGATTGTAACCTCTTTCCAGTGTGAATGTATCCTTAACAGATACGGAATTGGCAGTCCTCCAGTCTGACTCTGCTCCTACTTGAGAAAATCCAACCGTAACAAGTTCTTTTTCTATATTTTCTGTTTCTTTTTCTTGTTTCCAGGTACACCCCGTTACTAAACAGACTGTCAGTGCAAGGGTAATTACTGTGGCTGCCAAACCTTTCTTTTTCATGCTATTTATCCTCTATCGCCATTACCATATCTATTCTTCTTTGGTGTCTTCCACCTTCAAATTCAGCGCTTAACCATGTATCCACGATCATTTTTGCCATCTCAATTCCAACAACTCTTGCTCCAAATGCTAAAACATTGGCATCATTATGCATTCTGGAAAGTTTTGCCGTATATGGTTCGCTACATACAACAGCACGCACACCTTTTACTTTATTAGCTGCAAGTGAAATTCCAAAACCTGTTCCACAGATCAAGATTCCTTTTTCTACCTCACCATTTACAACAGCACGTCCTACTTTTTCTCCATATTCCGGATAATCGCAGCTTGCTGTAGAATCTGTTCCGTAATTCACGACTTCATGTCCAAGCTCCTCTAAATATGCCGTAATCTCCTGCTTCATTTCTACTGCTGAATGATCATTTCCAATTCCAATTCTCATAATTTTATTCTCCTTTTCTTTTCTGTGTTTAGACAATATCTTTTATCATTATATCAAAAATCCCTCTTTTCGCCAATGTATTTTCAGTTGCACATCTTTTCATGCAACGGTATAATGACTTCGGAGGTAATTGACTATGATAAAACTAATTGCAAGCGATTTAGACGGCACATTACTTTTGAATGATGCACAATCTCTAAATCCAGAACTCTTTGATCTCATATTAAAATTAAAGGAAAAGGGAATCCACTTCATCGCCGCAAGCGGAAGACAGTACGCCAGCATGCACCGATTATTCGCACCTATAAAAGACCAGATTTCCTATATTACAGAAAATGGTTCTCTTTGCTTTCACGAAGGAGAAATCACTTCTATGGAAACGATGGATCGTGAATTAGGACTTCGCATTTTGGAAGATATCCACAACCGTAAAAACTGTCATATTCTTTTATCCTGTCAAGATACATACTATACCGATTCAGAAAAGGTATTCTATCATATGCGGGACACTCTGCATTCCGATATTAAACTCGTACCGGATGTGTCTGAAATTCAAGAGCCCTTCTTGAAAATCGCGGTATATGATGATGTTACAATTGCCGATACCGCGCGTTACTTTTACGAAAAATATAACGACCTCATTCCTGTGGCCACTTCCGGTACTGTATGGGTAGATTTTGTTCTTCCAAATGCAAACAAAGGAACGGCATTGCAAGCTTTTGCAGAATATTTTCATGTCAAACCGGAAGAATGCATGGCATTTGGCGATCAACAAAATGATATTGAAATGCTGGAATTTGCGGGGGAAAGCTATGCAATGGAAAAAGCAGCTCCGGGAGTTGCTTCTCACGCAAAATATACAACAAATTGCGTAGAAAACGTGTTGCTTGAGCTGCTTAAAACTCTTTTATAAATCTAACACTTCTAACACGAAAGGGGAATGAAAAATGATAACGATAGATAACCAAAAATGTATCGGCTGCGGAAAATGCGCCAAAGACTGTATTGCTCTTGCGATACAAGTAATTGATGGAACTGCCGTTCCTCCGAAAGATTGTCTGCTTTGTGGACATTGCGTTGCTATCTGCCCGACCAATGCTGTTTCTATCCCAGACTATGACATGAACGATATTATAGAATACGACCCAGACACATTTTCTCTTTCACCGGAAACTCTGTTGAACAGTATCAAATTCCGTAGAAGTATCCGCGATTACAAGGCACAACCAATTGAAGATGAAAAACGCGATCTGATCCTTCAAGCCGGACGATACACAGCAACAGCCAAGAACAATCAAGACTGTCACTTCATCTTTGTTCAAGATGAATTAGAAACTTTGAAAAAATATATATGGGATTATATCGACTCTGTAGAGGTCAATGGTGCTCGCCAGATTCCAAAGGAATTTCTTCCATTTGTTAACTTCAATCGCCGTCGTAAGAAAAATCCAAATGATGATTACTTGTTCCGTAATGCACCAGCTGTACTTTTCATCACATCCGATTGGCCTTTAGATGCCGGACTTGCCGCTCAGAATATGGAACTCATGGCAGTAGCTTCCGGCCTCGGCGCTCTCTACAACGGTTATCTCGCAAGAATTGCAAATGAGAACGAAGCGCTAAAAGATTGGCTCGGTATCTCCGGAAAAGCCATCAAAGCGTGTATGTTACTTGGATATCCGAATGTAAGATATGAAAGAACGGCGCCGAGAAGAAAAGCGAATATTATATTGAAATAAAATTTATAAAAGTCTTATTCTAAACAATAAAAATCGGGGATGTGAAAAAACTCGATTGAGTTTTTTCACATCCCCTTGCTTTTCATTTATTGATTGTTAGAATTAAATCCGTAAATTTCATATTGTCGTTCGTCATTCAATATACGAATAGCAAAACTCGTCTCACTTTCGTATTTAGAAGCTTCTTCTCCCTTATAGTAAAAGTCTGCTCCATCCAATCGGAGATCCTCTCCAAACGGAATTAAAATATTCCCCTTATTATCGATTAACGCAACTTGAGAATCAATATCTTCGACTAAATAATATCCATCTGACCCTATTTCCTCAACTTCTTGAATCTTATTTTCAATTTCAATCTCCAGGGCTGGATTTTGGGCTTTATAAAAGTTTCCGACTTCTTCAAAAATAATTTTATCCGGCTTATAATCAACAAACTCTTTCTTTAATAAATCAAAATAATAATTCCCATCTTCAAGGTTTGCTGCTAAACAATTATTTCCCAAATTACTATTATTAAAATCAGATCTGTTAATTTCAATTATGTTATCTTCAATAAAAATATCCTTCACACCATCATTACCAGTTGCTATAGAAACCGCATTTTCACCATTTATATTTCCAGCCTCTAAATATGTATATTCTTCTTCCGGAGAATATTTAAACCACAGAAACTGCTCATCAATTCCTAAATATGCATATAATTGCTTCCCATTCTCAATTTGCTTATTATAATCCCATAACAGATTTTCCTCTAAATCATATATATCTGTTGATGCAAGCTGAACACAATCCCATAATCATAAACAAACTAACAACTAACATTTTCTTCATTTTCAATCTATCTCCTATCTGATTTTCCTTTTAAATTACTAATACTTTTCTCATATATTATCATAATTTTCACCAAGAATCAGCATATTAAATATTTAGTACACCTATAGTTGACTATTGTTGTAGTAATTTATTCATGGAGGTATTAAAATGGAATTCGTCTTCCATCTTATGACATTCTAATTCACATTGCAAAAATCTTTAAAGTAACCACCGATTATCTGCTAAATGTTGAAACCTCAAACAATATAGATCTTTCTGGTTTATCGGCTGCCGAAAAAGAGGCATTACTAAAATTAATTCGAGCTATGAAGCAAAAGAAACTATGTAATACAGACGATGAATCCTAATTTGCCGTAACATAACAAAATCGATTTTTTCCTGACAGTTCCTTCATTTTATCTTACAAGCATTTCTCCTAATGCTTTACATGATTGAATTCCCTCTTCATTTGGCATCTCATTACATATCACACTCTCACAAAGTAAATCTGCTCCGGCTTCTTTGCAAGTCTTTTCCCAGATTCGCATCCATTCTCCATCTCCCCATCCATAAGAACCAAATAGCGCAATTTCCTTTCCCTGTAATTTATTTTGACATTCAGAAAACATCGGTTCAAATTCTGTTTCTTCAAGAACCTCATCTCCCATTGCCGGACATCCAAATGCAATTGCATCATATGTATCCATCGTATTAGGATCAAATATATCTGCTGTAAACATTGTAACAGATGCTCCCTTTTCCTTTACGCCCTCCGCTACTGCATTTGCCATAGCCTCTGTATTTCCTGTTCCACTCCAATAAACAACTGCGATTTTACCCATGATTTGATCATCCTTTCTTAGTTTTAATTATATAGCAACCGTGAGCTGTTCAACAGCCACGCCACTTTTCCATTTTTGATAATAGAGCTCGCTGCACTTCTTATATTTTGTAAATAGCACCATGGCAGCTTGTTCATCCCCATATACTTTCCAACAACCTGAACATTTGCAACATGCGGCTCTATTTTCTATAAAGCCTTTAACATCCTCCGCCGGATATCCTAAAAACAAACCTATTTCATGCGGAAAATCCGGATCATCCTGCAATTTTTGAATCAATTTATAAATACACTCTGTTGGATTTTTGCAGTTATAACCTTTGCATGTTAATAATTCTTGAACCTCTTCATCCGAAAAATCTTTCTTCAATCTTTCCGGACGATAAACATAAATCAAAACTCGATTCGCTGAAATCCGAACCGGAAGAATACGGATTCCCTTTTTGATCAGCTTTTGATTCAATTCACGTATTTCTTTTATCATTTCCTCTTGCGACTGATACGCACAAGAAAAAAGACTTCCCGTTTTCATCCCTGCTAATGTAGGGGAACAATGACATACTAACATTTCCTCTGACATACTTTGCTTCTCCTTATGTTTTTCTGTTTTATATTTCTTTGGTTAGTTTTGACTAACTTTATTGTGTAAAAATATGCACAACATGCGATAGTGCTGTGCATATTCGAGTTAGTTCTAACTAACTATCAGTTTACTACTTTATGGGTACTTTGTCAATCCATATAAATAATTATATACTTTCTTCATCGAAAAAAATTCTACTCAAACTTTTTATCTATGCACATACATTCTAGACATTTCTAATTCTCCGTCCCCTTGCACCATATCATAAAATTCCCAGCCATATCTTTCATAAAAACTTGTATGATCTGTCAGCAAATAAATCGGAGTAATCCCTTTTGATTTCATATCTTTAACAACAATATCCAATAACCGCCCTGCAATCCCTTGGCAACGATATTCCTCTTCTGTGTATACTGCACATACATTCGGCGTCAAATCTTTCCGATTGTGAAAATCATTTTCGATGACTCCCAGACCTCCGATTATTCGATTCTTCTCTAAGCAGAGATACCATCCATATTCTGTCTCTCCTTTCAGATAAGCTTCCATGCATGCAAGATATGCCTCTTTAAGGACTTTCCATTTTGTATGAAACCATAGCGCCGCTTCTTCTTTTAATTCTGGTTTTTGCCGTAATGTTATATAACTATACTGATTCATAATTGCTTTCTCCTAATTCATGTCCCACTTTGTATATAGTTCCTCTACAAGCTGAACCGTATTCATAGTTTGTGTTTGCCCAATAATCGGACTCTGCAATAGTCCCTTCGAGATACACTTATGAATGTGTTCGATTTCATATACAAATTCACTTGTATACGGGAAGTCATAGCGAATCGGCTCTTGATTGTGTAAATGCAACGTAAAACCATTCGCTTTCCAATAATTCGGAATTTCAATATACCCTTTTTCTCCATAAATCACAGCTTCATTTTTTAATATCACATTCATTGCAATCGTTGAAGATACCATAATGCTATCGTTGAGTTTTAACTGAAAATTACAGATTTCATCCGCACCTTCCGGACATGGTAAATATGTACCGCTTATTTCCATCTTCGGATCGTTCCATAAAAACTGTAAAAGTTCTATCGTATAAGCAGCGCTTCCGTATAGTGTGCCGCCGCCTTGATCATGATGATACATCCAATGGTTTTCAGGAAAGCGACCTGGGAATCCGGCTTTTAATTCTATATAATGAATCTGTCCTAACACTTGTTCTTCCAGAAGTTTTTTCACTTGTAAGATTGTCGGTAAGAAAATCTCTTTTTGAGCTTCCATTATAAAACAGTGCCTCTTTTTTGCCAGTTCAAAGAGTTCCTTCGCCTGCTGACTCGTTAGCGTAAATGGTTTTTCCACAATCACATGTTTGTCGTGCATCAACGCATCATAGGCGTTACGATAATGCATGCCGTTCACCGTAGGAATATAGATGATATCTACATTCTGATCTTCATAAAGCTCTTCATAACTCCCATAATACTGTCCGATATTAAGTTGTTTGGCTGCTCTTTTTGCCGTTTCTATGTTTCTAGATGCAATTGCATATACAGTTCCATCTTTGGATTCTCGAATTCCTTTTACAAATCTTTCTACGATGGAAGCCGTACTTAGTATTCCGTATTTCATATTCATCACCTAATATAATTATAGACTTTCTGATATTTTCATCTAAAAAACCACTATGTCATCTACAAACAATTTTACTCTATCCAAATAAATCCTGCAAGTTTGTAGCAGTGAACTTCAAAGGAATCTCCTATCCCATAAAAAATCTGCCGACAGATTCACTCCATCGGCAGACATAATATATTTTACCCTATTCCTTTTTTAACTTATCTGAATGCTACTTCATTCCATCTTAACTCATTCTTGAAGTTTCTGATTGTTGTATCTTTATCGATATATACTGCTTCAATTCCCATAGCAGCTGCCCAATCACCCATCTGCTCTGCTGTTAAGTCATAAGAGAACGCTGTATGATGAGCTCCGCCTGCTAAGATCCAAGCCTCTGCGCCTGTTGCAAGATCTGGCTGTGGTGTCCAGAATGCTGTTGCAACCGGAAGTTTTGGCATTGGTTTTTCTACCTTCTTACAATCTACATCGTTGATGATGAGACGGAATCTGTTTCCTAAATCAACTAAAGATGTTGCAACTGCAGGACCTGTCTTTGATGTATAAACAAGACGTGCAGGATCTTCTCTGTCTCCCATAGATAATGGACAAACTTTGATTCCAATTGGCCCTTCTGCGATTGTAGGACATACCTCTAACATATGCGCCTGAAGAATTCCTTCTTTTCCAGGTACTAAGTTGTATGTATAGTCTTCCATGAAGGAAGTTCCTTTTGCGTCTTTCATTCCGTATGTCATGATCTTCATCAAACGTACCATAGCAGCTGTCTTCCAGTCACCTTCAGCTCCGAAGCCATAACCTTTTTCCATCAATCTCTGGATTGCAAGTCCCGGAAGCTGTTTTAATCCGCCAAGATCGCCAAAGTGTGTTACGATTGCATGGTAGTCTTTATCTACTAAGAATTTTTCAAATCCGAGCTCAATACCTGCCTGTACAGCTACATGTTTCTTAAATTCTTCAGGATCTCTTCCCTCTAAAATGATGTCGTATTTGCTGTAGTATTCGTCTACTAATGCGTTGATATCTCCCTGTGGTACGTCATTTACATAATCTACGATTTCATTTACCGGATATGCGTCGATTTCCCAGCCGAATTTGATCTGTGCTTCTACTTTATCACCTTCTGTAACAGCTACGTTTCTCATATTGTCAGCTACACGAACTACACGGATATGGCTGCTTTCCATAATACCAATTGCTGTTCTCATCCAGCTTGCGATTCTTTCCTGTACCTTCTTATCAGCCCAGTGTCCCACGATTACTTTTCTTTCGATTCCCATACGAGATACGATGTGTCCGTACTCTCTGTCACCGTGTGCTGACTGGTTTTCATTCATGAAATCCATGTCGATAGAGTCATATGGAATTTCTTCATTGAACTGTGTATGTAAATGTAATAATGGTTTTCTATATTCCTGAAGACCTAAGATCCATGATTTTGCCGGAGAGAATGTGTGCATCCATGTGATAACACCTGCACAATTTTCATCTGCATTTGCTTCATTAAATGTTTTTCTGATCAAAGCGTTTGTGATCAATGTTGGTTTCCATACTACTTCATATGGAAGAACTCCTGATTTGTTTAACTCTTCTACGATTTTCTGTGAGTGCTCTGCAACTTTTCTTAAACACTCATCTCCGTATAAATCCTGTGATCCTGTGCAAAACCAAAATTTGTAATCTTTGTTTTTTAACATGTTTCCTTTCTCCTTTACTTATATAAATTTATTAATGTTCCATGGAAGCTCGAAAATACCTCGCTAAGTGGTATTTCGCCGCTCATGCCCACCTCCAAAGCAAAGCTTTGTCGGTGTTCGTTGCACTCATATGGCCTTCTTAAAGGCATTCCACGCACAAGCGCTTGTATGCCTTTTTCGAAGTCCGCATTCGCGGCTTATTGTCCATAATAGGCATTTGCGCCATGCTTTCTGTAATAGTGCTTGTCCTGCAATTCCTGTGGTGCCGGTTTTACATTTGGATTGATCATTTCACATCTTGCCGCCATTTTTGCAACTTCCTCAAGAACTACCGCATTATGAACTGCATCGTGTCCGTTCTTTCCCCATGCAAATGGGCCATGATTTTTACAAAGAACAGCAGGTGTTGCCATATATTCTTTATCTTTGAAATGCTCTACAATAAGAAGTCCTGTGTTTTTCTCATATGCTTCCTCAATCTCTTCTTTTGTCAGGCATCTTACACATGGAATCTCTCCATACATATAATCTGCGTGTGTTGTTCCATAGCATGGAATTCCTCTTCCGGCCTGTGCCCAGCTTGTTGCCCATGAAGAATGTGTGTGTACGATTCCTCCCATTTCCGGGAATGCCTTATACAACTCCAAGTGAGTCGCTGTATCGGAAGACGGATTATATTTTCCTTCTACCTTATTCCCATTGAGATCCATAAGCACCATATCATCCGGAGTCAGTTTATCATAATCTACCCCGCTTGGTTTGATTGCAAACAATCCGGTCTCTCTGTCGATCTCACTTACATTTCCCCATGTAAATGTCACTAGACCATACTTTGGGAGAAGCATATTTGCTTCATAAACCCGTTTTTTCAAATCCTCTAACATTGGTACCTCTCCTTCTTTTTTATATTTCACTTACCATTCTTACTGAATGGCGGATTTCTAATTTTGGTTCTAATTCTATTGCTTTATCTACTGCTTTTCCTGCAAGAACATCTAACATCGCCTGCGCGACCTTTTCTCCTAATTCATTGATCGGATTAATTGCCGACGTCAAAGGAACTTCACAATACGTTGTCAGATCCGAGTTGTCCATTCCTGTAATTGAAATGTCCTGCGGCACTTTCATGCCCTGTTCTAAGCAAATCGCCACCAGTTTATTGGCCACTTCGTCATTGTAGCAAACACAAGCTGTACAGTTTCGAATTCTTCTTAATATTCGGCCTGCGTCTTCTCCTAAGTTTCTTTGTTCATCCGTGTCAATCCAGATAACCCGTTCTCCACGAATCCTGATATCTGACTCAATCAAGGCATCCATATATCCTGCATACCGAAGCATTCCCTGACCATCGTCACATTTGAAAATTGCCGCAATATTTCTATGCCCACAACTTAATAGATGCTGTGTCACCAAATGTCCCGCTTTTCGATCGTTCATAGAGACATGAGGCGCATCAATTTCCGGATAATAACTATTGATAAATATAAAAGGAATATCTTGTTCTTTTAATGCATTATATAAATGAAGATTTGGATTCGGTAACCCACTTTTTACCGCTTCTACAATAATTCCGTCTACTGATTTGCTTCTCAAAATCCCTTCCAATATCTGTCTTTCTTTTTCCACAGAATTATTTGTAAATGCAAGCTGAATTACATAGCCTTCTTTAGAAAGTCTCTGTTCTACACGCTTTATAATCGCCGGGAAAATATATTCATCAATGTATGTCGTAATCACTGCAATTCGTTTTGTATCTTTTTTCCGTTCCTTCGGCTTAGAAATATAAGTACCGCTTCCCCGTCTACGTTCCAATAATCCTTCATTACACAAAATAGAGATGGCATGACGAACGGTCTGTCTGCTCACTCCAAAAATAGCTACCAACTCGTTCTCAGAATAAATTCTGTTTCCGATTGTCAACTCTCCATTCTCAATCTTTTTTTTGATCCAGTCCACAATTTCAATATATTTACTTTTCTGTTCTGTCACAATTCTTCCCTCATTTGTCTATTCTGATTATTTTTTATTATATATTACTTCTTTTTCTATAATAAACATACAATACATGTATCTATTTTTCAAGTTGGGATATTTTATAAAGTATATACAACTTATTTCTTTATTTTATATCAATGTACATACAAAAAGGATAGTTGTACACATACAACTATCCCTTTCCCACTACTTTTATGTAAGACGTAACAGTTCTTCAAAGGATTTTATCCGCATTTGGCTCTCTACTACATCTCCAAACCCATATTCAGCAAAGATAAATGGAACTCCTGCCTTCTTTGCCGCTTCACAGTCTCCCAATGTATCTCCCACATAAACCGCATGCTCCAAACCGTTTCTTTCCATTAAAATCCGAATATTCTCATTCTTTTGCTTTCCGGTATTTCCAAAACACTCGATATCCTTCACATACTCTCCCAGACCTGTTTTCTCTAAGAATAATTCAATATAGCCGGATTGACAGTTACTTACAATAAAGATATTTCTTTCGTTAGAAAGTGTAATGATTGTTTCTTTCACGTGCGGATACAGAATATGACACGGATTCTTCACCAAATCTTCCTGTTCATATTTACAGCAGACTTCCATTACCTCATCCCGCTTTTCTTTCGGATACCCCGGCAAAATTGCCTGCGCGATCACATCCATTGTCTTTCCGAACAATTGACGCAAATCCGCTCCCGTCACCGTAATATCCGTAATGTCACATGTTCTAAGCGCTCTTGTCCATGAATCCGCCACAATATCTGTCGTATTCCAAAGCGTTCCGTCCACATCTAATATGATATTCTTCATATCCATTTTCTTATCCTCACTTCTCCTATTCCAAATCTGTTCACTAGAATTCCTTATTTCGCATAATCTTCAAGGAGAGCAGATACGACACTGCCATACTGATAACACTAACCCCCAATGCCATACCAATAGTCTGAGTTATATCTAGACCGGTGATTACTCTCATACATTTATTTGCAAGTGCTTGATTCTGACCAATGATCTTTACCACAGCAAAAATAATTGCCATAGATCCTCCGATTACACCGAAAATGAGCATTCTGCTTTTTTCAGAGCCAAACTTCAGCTCAAGCGGTATCAAAATTGCAAGATATACAAATACAAATGTCACGATACCAAACGTAGGAATTCCATACTCTGCAATCTCGCCGCCTTTTCCTTTCACTATGCATACTACGGATGCGATAGAGAACGAAATCACGGCAGACGCCATTGTCATTATAGCAGAAAAAATGTATTTTGAGGTCACATAATTTCGAACATCCACCGGAAGCGTGAATAAAAAGGAATATCCGTTGCCAAATTCATCATAAGCGATGGCATTGATGGAAAAAATAGAGCAAATAAACGTGAGATAGCTTACAATGAAAAACGGATTATCCGTTGTAAATGTCATGAATATTGCAAATAAAACCAATGCACCAAACACTTTCCCCTGCACCTTCGTTGTCAGCAAAAAATCTTTTACCAATAATCCTTTCATACTACTCTCCTCCTATCATAGTCAAAATCATCTCATCAATACTTCCCTTCTCCACAGTAATGTCCGGATAATTTTCCACATAGAACTGCTTTTCATTCGTCAGACACCGGTATCCGAAGTTTTCTTTCTTTTTCTTTAAAATATATTGTTTGTCAAGACTCTCATACTGCTCTTCCGTAACCTTCAATATTCCGTATTCACTAAGTAATATATCTGTTTCTTCATGCAAAATAACGTTTCCATGATCGATCATGTAAAAATCGTCACACAATCCTTCCAAATCACTGGAAATGTGGGAGCTGATTAGAATTGCTCGACTTTCGTCTTCCATATATGTCCGAAGCATATCAAGTATTTCTTGTCTTGCCACCACATCAAGTCCTGATGTCGGTTCATCCAAAATAAGAAGTTCTGCATGATGCGACATTGCGACAAGAACTTTTAACTTCGCCTTCATACCGGTTGAGAATTCTTTTAATTTCTTATTGTCCGGTATTTGGAATTTTCTGCACTTTTCCTCAAATTCCTTCCGATCAAACGTCTCATACATTGCCGCCATAACCGCCGTTATGTCTTTGACCGTCAGGTAATCGCTGAATCCAGAATCCGACAAAGCTACTCCCATCTTCTTTTTCTCTTCTTTTCCCAGTGTTCTAGGATTCTTCCCAAATACTTCGATCGTTCCTCCATCGGTTTGTATCAAACCGAGTATCGCTTTAAAAGTCGTTGTCTTTCCTGAACCATTCTGTCCGATTAAACCAGTCACACATCCCGAGTTCACTTCAATGGAACAATTCAGATCAAACTGTTTATAATGTTTCTGTACATTTTCTAATTTTACCAACATTGTTATTCCTCCAATATGATCTCAAATAATTCTGCAATCTCCTGATTGCTCATTCCACAGCTTCTGCCTTTTCGAATGGCCATTTCCAAATCAGCTTCCACTTCTTTTTTCTTTTCTTCCAACATAATCTCCTGATTGGCGCAGGCTACAAAGCTTCCCTTCCCATGAACGGTTATAATAAATCCTTCCTGCTCCAGTGTGTCATATGCTTTTTTTACCGTTAGTGCACTTACTCTTAAATCTTTTGCTAAAGAACGAACAGATGGAAGCATCTCTTCTTCCTTCAATTCTCCACACATAATACAGTTTTTAATCTGTCCAAGAATCTGCTCATAAATAGGCTGCATGGACGAATTGTTAATAATAATCTTCATCTAATCCCTCCTTATGTACAAACAGTATATAACAGTATTTAACTGTTGTCAACTGTTTTATACTGTTTATCTCAATATTTGTAATTTTGAATAAAGAACGTTGCACAAAATCTTTTCATAGGCACATATATGCATATTGTCATAAAAAAAAGTCTATGCTATAATGTGCTTAGGCAAAAGAATCTAGTATGATCCAATAAGCAAACAAAAACCCTCACAAGTGGCAGCTTGTGAGGGTTTTCTATTCCTTATAAGGCGGCTTAATCCTTTAGGCTGGTTGTCTTATTCATTTCTGTCCAGCCATTTGCAGATGAGGTGGCAAACAACACCTGCCATGACAGAAACAATCAAAGAATCTAATAAATCCAATAAGTTCACCTCCTCCTAGTTGCCTAGTTATAGGTGAGACAACACAAACATCATATCATACTTTTCTCCTTTTCTTCTCTTTTTACAGAAAAAAAGTTGCACAAAAATTCTCAATATACAAAATCATAAACTCATTCCAAAAAAAGCAAATAGCAACCAAATAGTTACATTTCCACTTGTGCATACTACTAAATGGTAGTCTGAATAAGAGGTGAATGCTATGTATTTAAAACGATTAAAAGATTTGCGCACAGATCATGATCTTACTCAAGAAAACCTGGCAAGTATTTTAAAATGCCATCGTGAAGTATATCGACGTTATGAAAGCGGTATCCGTACTCTTCCTATTGATTATCTAGTTACCATTGCAAAATATTACAATACAAGTACGGATTATCTGTTAGAACTTACAGACATCAAACAGCCTTACCCCGAGAAGAAAAAATAATTTTCATGGCTAGACACAAAAAGGACGCCGGCCTTTGACCCAATGTCATTAAGTTAAGGCATTGGGATGCGAGGACCTTCGAGGTGGGACATAC